>PVMK01119155.1_pt1 | contig 18797 bp, 14 predicted proteins | sample 1853481 | NCBI WGS metagenome assembly PVMK01 (sample SAMN08533507, study PRJNA380276) | Marine sediment metagenome, whole genome shotgun sequencing project. | reverse complement strand
ACACCAAACTCTTCTTCGGCCGTCTCCATACTTATAGGCAAGGTTGCAGAACTGGATGAAGTGGCGAAAGCAACCATCAATGGCTTTGCTGCCTTGCTGAAAAACTCCAGCGGATTGACGCCGGCAACAAGCTTTGCGATCAGCGGCAAAACCACCAGACCAGGCAGCAAAGTACCCGCAATCACCACGCCCACAAATCCCAGCAACGAACTGATCAGCGTGCCACCACTTTTCAAAGTCACATCAAAGATAATGGCGAAAATACCAAAGGGTGTGGTCAGAATTACCCATGACAACACCTTGTGCAGCATGTCATTGATATGATGGATACCTGCGACCAGCGGGCTGCTAGCAGGCACTGCCAGAACCATTGCCAATCCAAGCATGAAAGCATTGGTTGCTATACCAAGTATGTTCAGTTCGGCCAGCGCAGTAAAAGGGTTGGTGAATGCTGTTGAAAGTATGCCAGTCAGCACCTTCAGCAGAGAACCACTTTGCTGATCGATAAAACGGGCCGGGGGAATGTAGTTCGGCCCCTGCACCACCGCCTCCACGGTGATTTGCTCAACAGTACCCACCCAGGGGTGCCAGAAAAAAACTGCACTCAGGCCTATACCAATAGCGATGCACGTCGTAGCGAGATAATACAGCATCGTTATACCCCCGAGACTCTTCAGACGTGAGGCATCACCAATATGTAATAAACCACCAATAAGGGAAAAGAAAATAATCGGGGCAATCAGCATCTTCAACAGCGCGAGGAATACTGTCTTAAGCAATAGGATGAACTCATAGAATGCCGGTGCATCAGTTGCCGTTACCCAGGCTGGATCACCTATAACAAGCGCCGCAAAATAACCGGATATGCCCGCAACGGCTACCCAGAAAGTAAGATTTTTGCTGATCTTTTTTATCACTTTGGCCGTTTAACTTTCCGAGGTTGAGAGTAGATGTGGGGTGCAAGTTTACTCAGAAACGGTAAGTGAGATTAAGCATTTCGCTTCTACGCTCACCAAAGCCCAATTCTGCCAACACAGAAAAGCTCCGATTAATATCCCACTGACCGCCAACAACATAATTAAGCGGCTCTTGCGTTGACTGATCTATCGATACATTCAGTATGTTGTCGCCTATATCAATCTCCAGATCGAGCACCTGCTCAATATCCTGATACATTGCCCCAACCCAAAGAACACCCGTAAAACCTCCAAGCTTGCCATTCCAGCCTACTCTGGCCGAAATAACCGTAGCCTCGGCATCGGTTACAGCAATATCAAGATCAGCCTCGCTGTAGTTAATATCAATCATTCCGAAGAAGTCTTTGTACCCCCCAGCGATAGTTGTACCCAACCCCACCACATCTGCCTCGTAATCAATCTCGAAAGTCGTATCAATATTGCAATTATTGCCCGGCAGTCCACACAAAACAGGAAAAATTACGCCCAGATCAAGCTGCATCGGTCCGACCGCTTCACCATCGGTTTTTCCGAGCAATCCGTAGACATTCCAGAATGGTAATAGCCAGGCATCGAAGCGCACAGTGAAAGTAGTCTCTTCATTTTGCACTTCATCCACAACGGCTAAACCGGGTGTTTTAACATCAACACCGTTGACAAAAATATCATCCACATCAAAAGGTTGGTCCTGATGCATGTAACCTACAGACACACCAAAAGGCCTTGGCAGTACGTAACCTTGTGCACAGGCCTCCTTGCCCCATATTGGCAAGAAATTCGACCACCGATCTTCACAGGCTGTAGACGGCTTACGGCCTGATTCATAAGGTATGCTGGTTACAGGATTCTCGCGCTGGGCAGCCTTATCAAGTTCCGAGCCAGTCGGTGAGCTGTCCTGCGCTGTGAGCGGCAAGCTGAAAAAAAACAGCATGATGCTGCCAATATGAAATCTCAACAAAATATTTACCCTGATGGCTCGCCCAAGAAGGCCAGATGATAACTAAAATAACAGATTTCCATGCTCAGGGAACCGGAAGCATCATCTGTTTGCGCTCATTATCACTCCAGCCATGGTGCCACATACTCACGGCTAATATCCCACAGACGAAGCGCCACATCCTGGTCCCAGCGCAGATCCAACGGTCGGAATTTTGTAGCAGAAAAATAACCGGGCTGGCGCATAAAAAATTTTCCATTAATTGAACCAGCCTCCGGCGCCACTGCCAGATACACCGGTATTGCAGCTCCTTCTCCGGGTGTACGCATACCCGGCTGCATGCGCTCGTAGGCACCATTTGCAAAGACTGTATTGGTGTGAAAAAAATTAGTATCGATCAGACCCGGACACAATGAATTGCTAACAACTTCGCCACCCGCGAACTGATCAGCCAGCCGCGCAGCCAATATATTGCTGAATAACACATTGGCCAGCTTCGAATTTGCATAGGCCTGCCAGCCATCAAAGGCCTTTTCAGCCTGCAAGTTATCAAAGTGAATTGCTCCACCACCCATCGCTGAGGATGCAACATTCACAATTCGCATGGGCGAGCTTACTTCAAGAAGACCCAACAGCAAATTTGTCAGCAAATACGGTGCCAGATAGTTAACAGCAAAGGTCAACTCAAAGCCATCCTGACTTAGCTGACGGCGATCGGTTAACAGCCCCGCATTATTGATCAGCACATCAAGCCTGCCGAAACGCTGCTGCACCTCTACCGCCATTTGGCTGACCGCGGCTAGCGACGCAAAATCCGCAAGCACCGAATGAATATCACCATATGTGCCCAGCTCTTCTACTGCATTCCCTGGTCTTTGCCGGGATTACGGCCATGCACAATCACTGTGGCCCCCGCGTCCAGTAAAGCGCGGACTGAAGCCTTGCCAATGCCATCTGTGGCACCCAGTCACCAGGCAAAGTTTGCCCTGCATGGGTTTATTCATTTTCTGAGGTTTGCCCGCGTGAGTATAAAAATATTCCCCTGACAAGGCGAGCGCCATACCAATAATGATATGCACCTCCAGCTTCATCCCTTCAAATATTACAGACAGCATAATTGCCACAACCGGCACCATGACAGCGGCATAACCCGCACGTTCCAGACCAATGCGGCCCCAGCAGGGTCAGATAACAGGCGAATGCTACAACCGAGCCAAAAACAGCCAGAAAGAGTAAAGAGATGATGTAACCAGGTGATGGATCAAACACAAAGGCTTTACCCTGCAGCAAAGCCAGGCCTCCATTCAACAACGCACCGTAAAACATGCCCCACGCATTTGCCGGCATCACAGCTATGCCCTTCCTCTGGGCAGCCTGCGAGGCCATATTACCGAACGAAGCCAGTAATGCCCCCAATAATGAGAAGAACGCACCCAGTATCACCCTATCCGACCACGACAGCTCCTGCACTTCAGGCCAGAAAATTATCACGATGCCCAGCATACCCATCGTGGCACCAATAGTTGTCCGCAATCCTGCACGCGAACCAAAAAACAGGCGCGCATTAACTATGTTCATCCAGATCAATGCGGAGAAACCAATGGCATTCAGCGCCGAGTTAATATAAATCTGAGCATGGTATGCAGAGAGGTAGTTCAACCCGAACAAAAATATGCCCAACAGAATGAAATAACGATGCCCTGACCAATCAAAACGCAGGGAGTCACCACGGAACAGACACCAGGCAAATGCCAGCATTGCGGCCAGTGTGTATCTGTATGCCAGTGACACACCGGGTTCGACGATACCAATCTGAAATACAATCGCGTACCAGGTGGAACCCCAGATAAGGACTGTAGATATAAAGAGGAACAAATTGACCATGCGCGTACCTTAGGTTAATTCAACGGTGGTCGACACCAGCCCCCATTAGCATCAGGCAGTTTGCTGGACTGGTTTACCCCGCACGACACTACCGAACTACGCTCGCGCTACAGGAATCAAAGAATTTTTTACCTGCAAACATGGTGGAACGTGTGGCTTTCCTACAGGGAAGGCTTTCTGCTACCCGTTGATGTCAAAACAATCCTGGATGAAGCAAAAGCCTATGATGGCCGCCTGCCAGGTCGCAACAAGCGTCGCCATACCAACAGCGGGCGCTCTCAGTGACAGGACTGAGCACTACATCTATTAACTGGAACTAACGGGCATGGCTTTAAATAGTCTACAAAAGTCTTACTGGGATTTGCCATTAGAAACACCTTTCCCTGCCTGAAGCGAGGGCACTCAATCAAATTCGAAGCGCAGCCCCAACAAATAGATCTCTCCACCCAGATCTATACCATCGATTTCAGTCGAAAAAATCTGGGCTTCAAGAAAAAGATAAGTCTGCAGGCGCCGGTTACCATGCAGATAAGTAGCACCGCGACGATCAGCGTTGCTTATTTGCAGTTGCACACCGGCGCGGGCAGAACCTCCAATATCTGTGCGCCCGGTTCGGTCTGGCTGCTCATCAATTTTCTGCCTATACCAGGCCGTAACAACACCGATACCTGCATAAGGCACAAACAACTGGCCAGGTGCAGCGTCATACCGCACATTCAGAAATATCTGCAGTGGCATTAGCGTGTAATCGACCTGACCACCCAATATGCCATTATTTGGCAGCACCCCTACGCCTTCATCATTGGTATAGCCAAGTTCAACGCCAAGCTCCAACCAGTTTTTAAACCGGTACGCACCGGCAATTGCCCAGAAGGTATTTTTATCATCACCGTAGAAGGTTTCGTACAACTCCAGATCTGGCTTGTACTTACCTCCCTTGAATTCAAGTGCCCAGTGTGGCGCTACATATTTGGTGGCCTGATCTTGCTTTTGACTATTTTCATCTGCTGCCTGGGCGGTACCCGCAGTTAGTCCTGTGAACAAACCGCCATAAATAAGAATACTGACCCATATCAGCCGTAATCTCGTTGCGCGAGGAAAAAGTCGAACAGAATATTGGCTCATACTGCAGCTCTCTTGCCAAGGGCCAATCTGAGTCGAAACCGGCGTGATCCAACCAGTGTAATAACCAGCATCGCAGTTAATAATGCCACCCATACCTTTACCGCCACGCTGGCACCGATCATAACTGCAGCCAGTGCAACTAGCGGCCAGAGTATGGCCCGCACCAGCGGCTTAAATACAGCATGGTCATCCAGGTATTTCGCCGCTACCGGGCCGTGCCGGTAATACCAGTCTACGAATGAACGTCCTGGAGCATGGGTAATCAGGTAACGGTCGCGAAAGTCACGTAACACCTGCACTTCGGCAACCCAGTTCGCACCAAAGGCTGCCGTTGCAACAAAGCAACCCTTATCAGGTAAATCCGGATAGGGGGTAACTTCTTCAGGCATTGCTGTTAACTCACTCGACAACAATCCTGCTACCGGATTACCAATTGCGATAGAGGCCTCGGGGGAATCATCACTTTCATTCTTGGCAGTGGTGCTATCCACAGCGGTTACGGCAAGATAATAAACAGGTTGCGTTAATGCGCCCACCGAAAATATGTATTCTGTACCGTTGTCCAGGCCGGAAACGGTATACCTGGTTACATTACCGACACTGATCATGTTCTCAGTGACCGCAGCCACGCCATAATGCACCTCATAACCTGTTGCACCAGTAGCAGCATTCCAGTCAAGTACAACTGATTTGTTTTGCGGAGCCGCTGATACCAGCACCGGAGCGCCGGGCGCCTCAGTATCTTCAGGCTGCAGATCCATCAGGGTATAACTGGTGCCAGTGGGGACTGCAACAGGGGACCTAATAGTGCCATTGCCGGCATCAGTTCCTTCGTACGGCGGGCCGGACTGATTCCGTTGATACCAGACGTTGTAACTGCCCGGCATAATGTCATTGCTAACCAGGTAAGCAAGATTCGCCGGCCAGTCCAGTGAAATATTAAATACATCAGGTGTCGATGTACTGCTATCTGTCACTGTTGGCTCAGCTACCGGAAAGGGAATCGCATCGGCAAAATCACCACCATACGCACCCATATCCGCCACGGTGTCATCAATGACATCTGTTCCGATACCCGCATCTATGCAGACTGAATCCTGTTGCAAATGAAAATCACTACTTGCGATATCCACAAACTGCGGGTCACCCGTCTGAAAATTGTCCCCCAGGGCGCCGTCAGGCGCACTCCCTATTGGATTATCATTTCGATAGAAACAATTGTAGCTAACGTCAAAATTAGGATCGATCTGATCATCTGCATTACTAACAATAGTAAAAATATTTTCTGCAAAAATATTATTCGTTACCGATACAGCTGCTATAAATCGGTCAATACCTACGTTATTACCCCAAAAAACATTATTTATTATTTCCACATCAGACAGCAGGCCAATATTTACTATAATGGCTGTACCAGAAAGGGAATCAAAAATATTATTTGCCAGCGTAATGCCACTATTGACAATGAACACACCATTAGTTGAGCCTGTAAATGTAAAACCTGCAAACAGGATATTATTTACATTAGTTGCTGCAACTACTGCCAACGTATCATCTTGCGCAATAAGGAAGGTACGGGCTGCTTCGATAGACTGCACATCAACGTCATCGCGCAAAATAATATTTTCACGATAGGTGCCGATATCCACCTCGACCAGATCACCACTGCTCGCAGAATTTATGGCCGCCTGAATTGTTGGGTAATCTGCAGGTACATTTAAGGTCGCTGCAAGTACTGCTTGTGAGCCCAGACTCAAAAGTAATATCACCGCACTTGCAGCCCACCAGCGGGCAGCTAATACACCAGCACCAGATCGCCCAGCCGAAGGAAATTCACCCAACTGCCGTAAAAACCATAGCCACTCCCCTGCCAAAGTTCTACTCATTCAAATTCCTCAAGTGCATCGGTCCATGCACTCTGCAGGATGTCATATGCATCTATAAAACCTTCCCGCACCTCCACCCAGGCCTGTGAAGAACTGTGCTTCATACCCCCGTACCACTCAGCCAGCTCATTACGCTGCGCGCTCAACTTTCGAAGCGCTGCCAAACGTGCCTCGCGCGCTTCTGCGCTCAGGGTATCCCATTCATCTGCTGTGCGTTGCCCCAACACATCAATATGCTCATCCAGCTTCTCCAGCGCAATACCTGCTTTTTTAACGGCTAATTCCCGCTGGCTGACAGAATAATCTTTAATCGACTCTATAGCCTCTGACCACTCTTCCTGAACATTTTCCAGATGGGCCGGGTCAGCACTGCTTTTATCTGGCTCATCTGCCAGAAGCTGGTTAGCCGAAGCCACTAAAATGGATATGCTGATAAACCGGACAACCGGATTAGCGAATCTGGTAAACAATGCTGAGTTAAGAGAGGGCTGCTTAAACCTGCTAAATATTCTCACTACGGTCTCCATCAGTTCACAACATTAAAGCTAATACATACTTAAGCCATGCTCAAAAAATATTATGCATAATACTACAGGACTGGTACACATGGCTGAATGAGGGTATCTGGTGCAGCAATTCAAGGGAGCTAAAGCGATACTCTATATCTGCTACATCGTGCAGCTAACGCGGAGCTAACAGCGCAAAATAAAAGCAGAAAGCTGTCAGCTTTTTAACCAGCCCATTATTGAGACAACCATCACAGACATATCTTCGATTGCAAACTAAAGTAGTTAATCGTTTCACGGCATGTCCACAACAATAAAGGTCTCCTGGCGAGCTAGGTGTGGACATCTTTAAAACCGGAAGCGAACTTGTGTCGGCAACAATAAAAGCCTCCTAGCGAGCCAGGTGCAGGCACAACTTTTTCTCAAATACAAACAGCCTCAGCCGTGAGGCTGTTTGTATTTTACCCTGGTGGTGTTGTACAGCACTGAAGCTTCTATTGCTTCTGTATTGCGCACATATCTATATGGTCGGTCGTATCTGACGAGGATCATCGTGCTTACTGCCAAAGGCGCTAACGACCCCGGATATCCGGGTTACGACATAGATCAGAAAAAGAATAATGCCTATCCAGGACGCGGCCAGCCAGCGCCGATAACCCATTGTATTGTAAACACCACCAGCACCTATAGGTTGTGCCATTCGTGGTGTTAACGGCAAACCATAGCGATTCGCAATAGTCGCAATACCTGAAAAATTCAGCACCGGTACACCATGTTTAAGAAAGTGACCTGTCACCGAATCAACCGCAAACGCCTTTGGCCCCGCTGAAGTAATAAATCCTGGCGCAAAATACTGGTCTATTGATGGCGGACCGGTACTGGCACTACCACCACCGATATTCACATAAGCCCTTATAGGCCTTCCGTTCGCATATTTTGTATAGAGCGCAATACGTTTTGCCACTGCTTCATCCAGTGTAGCTGGCAACAGGAACGGCAATTCTGCACGCTTGATGGCCTGCCGAATAATATCTTTGCCCCGCTCAGAGATACCTATACCACGATCCTCCGCACCACCCAGTGAGCCCGCAATCTCATGGCTGGTAATCAATCCGGCTGCACGTAATTCACGCGCCATATCAATCCATGTCAGCCCAGGCACATTCGCACCCCACTGCGATGCCGAACCAGAGACAATAATAAGCGGCTCAGCTTCCAGCTGTTCAATAGCTACATAGGCAGCAATATTGAGTGCGGGAAACGACCCTGAGACAGCTACCGCGACAACATCCCCCTTATTAACATCAGCTGCACGCAGCATTTTTAATGCCACCGCAGCCCAGTTAGGGTTAATGGTTGTCTGCTTGGCAGGCAAGTGTCCACTTAATGAAGTTACCGGGCTGGACGATACACCAATTAGCCCGGATTCCTGCGGATCAACATCGGCGTCAAGTCGTCTGATTTTTTTTCGCCGCTCACTAATATGCGCCATCCCATCCTGAGCCTGACGAGCGGCAGCCGCCATCATGCCGTAATCGGCAATCGTATCCTTACGCAGCATGTTCTCAACCATGAGCAATCCAGACAAAGAAATAATGGCCATAACAACCAGCGCCCCGGTAGGCACCTGACTTGGTCGCCAGTAAACCTTTGTATAAGCCATCAGGTTGTCTCCCCGGAGAACAGTCGCGACATCAATGTATTAAACGAAACTTCACTACTGTCGTAAGCCAGCATCGCATCCGGTGCCAGTACAATTAAGGTCAAACGAACCAGCACCGAAGTAATTATCAGAGCAGAGAGCGTTTGCATAATGCCCTGCCGGTTAAACCACAAGGCAATCAGGCCAGGGATGATGTAACCGATGACACCCAGCTCAACGAATACCGGAGCACCCAGCTGCTGGTTCAATGCATCTGTAGCCGAATCACCCTGCACAAGCTCTGCACCTGCCGGTGCCAGTTGAAAGGCAAAACCGCCACCTATTGCCAGCTCCAGCAAGGCGCCAATCACATAGGCTGTCAGAATTGTAATACCAATCATTCGCCGTCCATAGATGATCGTAAAGGAAGACAAAACTCTAATAATTGCAAATGTCGCCAGTGCTACAAGGATAGTAAGTATGAAGTTAATCGGCTGCATCAGCTTCAAAGCCATATAGCCTGGCACGACCAAACCACCTGCTGCGATACCAAATGCCTCGGTTATCAGCAGTGTTAGCAACAAGCCAATACCAATAGCTAATGCAAGCAGATTTAATGTAATCATAAAATTTCCGTGTCTATCGCCCGGTTCCCGAAGTAACGTGCCACACTCCCACCACCACCCTTGATATTTGCCATTCCGACAATAAATGCCCGCTTTCCGCAGACTTCCAGAATAGTCTCGACCACCTCAGTGGGTGTTGCTTCTTCTTCGACTGTTAGTCGTTCCGGCGGGATACCCAACCGACTTGCTTCACGCAAAAACAGAATTGTACCGCTACCGATTACGATGAAGTGATCAGTCCTGCTCCACTTAGCAGCAGCGGCTGCAATTTCACGGGAGCGCTGCGGTCGATCTGAACGGCAATTAACTACGGCTATGCGCTGATAGCCGTCACTTTCGCTATAACGCTCAACAATGCGTTCCCAAATGCGCCGGGTAGACTCCGGGTCATTTGCAGCAAACGCATTTACAAATATCAGCTCCCGATTATGAAAATTCAGCTTATATATTTGTGTTGCGCCCGGCTCAGGCGCCAGTGCGGCCATACCATTGAGCGCTACATCTCGTGAAACACCCAGCTCTTCACACACACTAAGCGACAGCGCCACATTCTCTGCATGCTCCTGGTACTGAAAGTGAGCGAGGGTTGCATCCGGAATGGCATCAACTTCGGCCTCAGTTATCTGCCTTACCGTAGAGCCACGATCATCCGCAGCATGTTTAAAAATATCAAAATATTCAGCCTCTGCAGTAAACAAACGTGCGTTCACCGGCGTGCTGCCAGCAAGTGCCAGCGCTACATCTCGCCCGGTGGGCCCCATGACATCAAGATGGTCACGGCGCGCATTGGTGATCACACCGTGAGTTGAGCGCACCATCTGCGTTTCAGTCAACGACTGAAACCGTGGCTGCAGCGCCATACATTCCATCACCACAATTTCAGGGCGGGAATAGGAAATACGCCGGAGCACACGTATCTGCTCAATAATATTAGGCTGGGAAAACCGAAAAACCGGGAACTCGTTACCTGCATCATCCGTAACAGCGGTCACCGTACCGCTGCTCTTTGCATAAACTTTTTTCCCACCTGCCCGCAGCCCGGCTGCTATCAAACGGACAACACTCGTTTTACCACGAGTCCCATTGACATGGATGCGCACCGGGATACGCCTAAGCACTCGTCGATGCAAAATGAATTCAATTATAAAATAACTGACCAGAACCGCCCACAAAACAATGGTGATCCAGACAACCGAAGGAGTTTGATTGAAGAATTCTTCAAAAATCATTGGCCAAGATCTTTGGTGTGGAGCCTAACCACCATTACGCCACATAAATTCTCGTAATTCAGCAGAAGGCACGCCACTAGCAGTCACATCCTGATCTCTCTGGTATTCTTTGATTGCTCCACGAGTAACCTGCCCCACTGATCCGTCGACCGGCCCATTGTAATAACCGAGGTCTTTAAGCCGCTGTTGTATCCAAATCACATCATCATGATCGACCTCCGGTTGCTGTACGCGTGCCATACCTTGTTCGCCGTCCTCTGGCATGAGCGTCGCTATATCTCCCTGCTGCGCAGGGAGCGTAGTAGCCACATTGACAACCTCCACAGGCTGGCTCACCGGCATAGTTTCCACCACGGTAGTTTCATCGTCTTCCGCGACTGATGTTGATGACAAAGGACCAGATGATGGCTGTGACGCGCACCCTGCCACCAGGATGACAATGCATAGCACCGAAGTTACCAGCGCAAGAAAACTCTTATTAATAATGCTACTCATAATTTTGATTATACAGACTGCTAACGCATAGCATTAGATTCAATTGAACGCAGCTAACACTATGCCAGCAGGGCGATATCATGCCCTAAGTGGCTCGGGCCTGGCCAGATCGAAGTGATCATCTGGCTGCGCAATGTGCACTGCGGCTGCATATTTATTCCGGAGCAGATCCTGCAGGGTAGCCTGCGCATCAGGCTCATCGAATAACAAATCTATTTGCCCCCTGCACCAGCACACGCCCCGCCGCTTGGTAGCCAACAATAGTCATATGACATCTTTGCGCGTTATATTTTACTGCAGGCAGCAGGAGCCGGGAATCTGGCCTGCAGCACCCAGACATCGCGTCCGTAGCTGACTATTTACTGCTTTGATTCACGTACATCATATGGATACCCCCGTCGGCTGATATTAAAGTATCCCTGCCTATTTCGCACATATGTCACAGCTGGGAAACACAATTATCCCAACAAGCTTGAACAGGAAGCAAAAAATGACTGCACTGACAAACACAATAGTTGGGCTCCAGCATCACATCGGATACCATGACGTAACCATTTTTTTATGCTATGGGAAATTCACATGCGTAGATCAAAACAGCAAAAAAGTCTTCGCGCACTCTTGCTGACGATTCAGCTCCTGTGCGCAACCTCTGTCTGGGCTGCATTCCCCGCGCCAGAATCACCGACAGTACTGATTACAGGTGCCAACGCCAGTCATGGGCTGGCATTTGTTGAAGAATATGCCGCACTCGGGTGGAATGTCATTGCCACTTGCCGCACACCCAATGAAGCAGACAGACTGAATGCACTGGCTGCACAGAATCCGAAAATTGTAGTCGAAGAGCTCGACATTATTGATGACGCCGAGATCGCTGCACTCGCAGAAAAATATCAGGGCGTGCCGATAGATGTACTGCTTAATAACGCTGCTATAAATGCTTTTCGTTTCGGTATCAGCCGTTACGGAAAAATTGATTACGACTGGTTTGAAAAGATATTGATTGTAAATATCATGGGCCCGATTAAGGTGTCGGAAGCATTTCAGGCAAATGTTGAGGCCAGCAAACAGAAGAAGATTATCGCAATGACCTCAACCGGCGGATCTATAGGTGACCTGCAGGTTCCTATAAATGTTGGTTACCGCACAAGTAAAGCCGGGTTAAATATGGCCATGCGCAATTACGCACTGCACCTGAAATCCAGAGGGGTTATTGTTGGCATTATCGGGCCTGGCACCGTCGATACCGAGGATTACATGAATGCCGAAGACCCGAGCTCTGTACCGCGTAATTATCAAATGATGATGAAAGCAGGTCGGCTGGTACCACGCACCGCAATCAATGACATGATATCGCTTATAGACCGCATGACACTTGAGGACTCTGGCATATTTTACCAGTGGGACGGGGAAATTCTGCCCTGGTAACCCGATCAGATGCACCAAAGTTTATAGCGGTATCGGTGTATTTTCAGGGTCAGTCTGAAGTCTGCATGTCGCTGATATTCTTGCTTTTTCCATGCTGCCAGCAGGTTTTTCTAAATTAATCCTGCTGTGCTGAATTTGTATGCTGCAAAAGCAATTTTTCTTCCAGCTGTTCAGCTGGCAGCGCCTTACTGAACAGGAACCCCTGTATCTGATCGCAGCCATGATCACGCAAATATTCAAATTGCGCCTGGGTTTCTACGCCCTCTGCGATCACCTGCAGCCCCAGGTTGTGCGCCATAGCAATGATCGTATTACAAATTACCGCATTATCCTTATTGAATTCAAGATCTTTAACAAAGGTGCGATCAATTTTCAGAACATCCAGAGGGAATCGTTGTAAATAGCTCAGTGACGAGTAGCCGGTACCAAAATCATCCATCGCCAGTGATATACCTGCATCCTTAATTTTTCTGACAGTAGCAACCGTTTCTTCAAGGTCGTGCATCAGGATGGATTCAGTTATTTCCAACTGCAGCAACCGCGGGTTCAACGACGCTTCAAACAGTGCTTTGAGCACAACATCAGCAACATTTGTCTGCACAAATTGTTGGCTGGACAGGTTAACCGCCATGGTGAACTCACCACCGAAACGGTCGGCCCATATTTTTGCCTGACGGCAGGCGCGCCGCAGAACCCATTCTCCCAGACCACTGATCAGACCACATTCCTCAGCCAGAGGAATAAATCGTGCCGGCGAAATCTGCCCATGTTCGGGATGCTCCCAACGCAGCAACGCCTCGACACCAACCATGCGTTGTGTTGCTACACATATCTGGGGTTGGTAATGCAGTTCAAATTCGTCACGCTCCAGTGCGCGCCGCAGGGCTGTTTCAAGCTCTAACCGTTCCAGCGATCGGATGCTCATGGTTCCGGAATAGAATCGGACAGTGTTGCGACCCGCCGCCTTAGCCTGGTACATCGCGATATCCGCATTCTTCAGTAATGAATCTATATCTTTGCCATCGTCGGGGTATATCGAGACACCAATACTTGAAGTTACAACAAACTCATGACCCTGATGCTTAACCGGGCGCATTAACTCCGTTCGGATTCTCTCGGCTACTGCTACGGCCTGCTCTTCATCACGCAGATTCTGCAATATGGATACAAATTCATCGCCACCCAACCGGGCGAGGTGCGATTCCGCAGCATCGGGGTCCGCCCTGCTAACCGTATCATCGTAACGGATGCAGCGTTCCAGCCGCCTGGCAATAGTCTTCAAAACAGCATCACCAAAACTATGGCCCAGCGTATCGTTGATGCGCTTGAAGTTATCCAGATCTATATATAATGCTGCAACCTTACGCCCGCGTTTCTCTGCGGTTTCAATCGCACGAACAAGCTGTTGCTGAAAACGCTGCCGGTTCGGCAGGCCGGTGAGCGTATCGTAATAGGCAAGGCTGTGAATTTTTTGCTCAGCCTGTTTTCGATCGGTAATCTCCCGGAAAATTGTCAGCGTAAGGTCGTGCATATACGGCACTATCTGCAGCTCATAGTGATGTGCTGAATCTGTATCACCCAAAATAAGCTCACATTGACGCGGCAATTTTGAAATAGCTACTTCGAGGATCAGTTTGTGCCAGCATTGGGCAACCTCTGCCGGCAGGTAGTCAAAAATTGCCTGTTGATCCCCACGTGGTTCGGTCAACGGGCCCGTGTCACTACCAGGCAGATAGTCGATAATTTCACCCGATCGCCGCACTACAAAAAGCGTATCCGGAATGGCCTTCACCAGTGCATCATTTTTAGCCTCACTGGCGCGCAAATCCCGGAAGGCAAGGGCGGCTCGTAGCACGTAACGGACACGGTGGCCCAACATCGCCCAGTTGATCGGTTTAGGAATAAAATCGGTCGCACCCACCGAGTAAGCAAGATCAATAGAATCATTATCTTCCATACCCGTTACCATCAGTATCGGAATATGAGCACCGGCTGCATCCTCGCGAATACGTTTACATGCGCCATAGCCATCCAATTTGGGCATATCAACATCCATCAATATGGCAATCGGCTTGCAGCTTACAAATTTTTCCACAGCCTCCAGGCCGTCAGCAGCCTCTTCAACCTGAAAACCGGATTTCTCCAGTGAGGCCCGCACCAGTAACCGTAAAGTCGGGTCATCATCAACAACCAGAATCAGGCCATCCCTGTTTTCTGCTGCATAATTCATGCAAGCTCCTCAGGCTGATAATCATGCAACATTTCAATCACCCTTCCTTGCTCTATGAACAGCATTTCTATTTCTGTTCCAACTGAAATCAGATCACCATTCCGCGCAGCAAGCTCTATCCCTTTACAAAGTTTTACCAGTCTTTCTGCGCCAACATTGCCGCTACTCGATTTAAGTGCATGAGCAGCTTTACTCAATGCAACCGCATCACCAGCCGCAAAACTTGCCCGAATAGTTTGCAATAATTCGGCAGAATTGATTTCATACATACTGATCAACCGGGACAATAGCCCACCCCCATTAGCTGAATCCAGCGAAGCAATTGATTCAAGGGTTTCAAAGCGCACGCTACTTTCATCACGGACCGCTGTACTGTTCACCATTTTTGCCGATATATCGTCCGGCTCATCGGCCAAAGCGTTGTTAATCGAATCTGTAAGATTCAGTTCGGCAGGATCAATCAGTTGTTCTGTACCCGTATCATCGGCAAACCATTCTTTGGCAATATGAACCTCTCCCGGCTCTATATGACCGGCTGCTGACTTCGCAGCAGCAGCAACCATTCCCGCTTCATTAAATTGCGGCACCGGAGAAGCAATAGCATCCCATGCAACGCCTATCGCCCGCATTTCATGACATCGGTCAACACAGCCACGCAGCTGATCAAGGCTAAAGGGCTTGGTCAGGTAATCATCCATACCAACAGCAAAACATCGCTGACGAACCTCTGGTAGCGCATGTGCCGTTAAAGCCACGATGGGGACCCGACGACCGTCCTTGAAACCATCTTCCATTTCCCTGATTGCATTGGTGGCTGCATAACCATCCATAACAGGCATCTCGCAATCCATCAGCACGAGGTCGATACCCCCTTGCTCAAACAGATCTACACCCTGCTTACCATTGACGGCTACTATGACCTTGCAACGCATGGTCTCAAGCATGCTGATAGCAACCTCCCGATTGACAGGATTATCTTCAACCAGCAATACTGTCAGGCCTGCGATCCGCAGTGCGAGCGTATCCTCGGGAGTAATGGACAACTTTGAGTTCACCCCGGTACCTGGGTCCGCAATTAGTGCCTGCACCATGCATTCCAGCAATCTGCTCTGCCGCACCGGCTTCTTGGCATACGCATCTATATCTGCTTTACGCATAGCACTTGCCGCATTTTCTGCTGAGGCCGAGCTCAACATGATCAGTCGCAGGTTATTCAAATCAGCATCAGAACGAATCTGCTCGGCCAGCTCCAAACCATTCATTTCAGGCATATGCCAGTCCAGTATTGCCAGGTCAAAGGGCATATCACTTCCTGCTGCCTGCTGCAGACAATTCAGAGCCTGATATGCATCCGCTACGCTATGGCTCGTAATACCCCAGGCATCCAGCTGGTGCTCAAGAATCTCGCGATTAGTCAGGTTGTCGTCAACAACCAGCACATTTAGCGGCATACATTCCTGCAGCCTCGCCAGCCCTTCTTTGGGTATTTCCTGATTACCCAGTTCAAGCTGCAGGCTAAACCAGAAAGTCGTGCCTTCACCCATTACACTCTCTACGCCAATTTTGCCGCCCATGAGTTCTACAAGCTGCTTACAAATTGCCAGCCCCAAACCGGTACCACCATAACGCCGGGTTGTAGAACTGTCTTCCTGCGAGAATAGTTCAAATATCATGGCCTGATTCTCGGCATGTATTCCTATACCACTGTCAACAACTTCAAACCGGAATGTACCCCGTCCAGCTGATTGCTTTTCGAGCCGGGTACGGACAATGACCTCACCTTTATCGGTGAACTTGATTGCATTACCAATCAGATTGGTCAATATCTGTCGTAATCGCATTGCATCCCCATGCACACGAACCGGTATATCAGGAGCAATATCGCATAACAGCTCAATTCCCTTGCTTTGTGCATGACCAGACAGCAATTCAATAATTTCTTCTGTGGCATCACGCAGATCAAACTCGGCCTGATCGAGCTCCAGTTTGCCAGCCTCAATTTTTGAGAAATCCAGAATATCGTTTATTAAATTTAGCAGCGCCTCGGCTGAGTTCTGAATAGTTTCAGCAAAATGACGTTTCTTACCGGATAACCCCTGCCGTAATAACAGCTCTGTCATGCCCAGCACACCATTCATAGGCGTACGAATTTCATGGCTCATACGGGCAAGAAACTGACTCTTTGCCATGCTGGCTGCTTCAGCCTCATCCTTTGCCCGAATTGAGTCATTCATGGTTGAGGTCAGCAACTTATTGGCTTTAGCCAAACTCCGGGCCTGTTCATCAATTTTGCTATTACGTCGCACTAATTGTTGATCACGCTCACTAATTTGGGTGAGCATCGTATTGAAGTCAGTAATTAGACTACCAACCTCATCATTTCCTAACTTAGTAGCCCGCAAAGAATAGTCGCTATCATGTGTCACGCGCCCCATCACATCAGCCAGGTTCAGTATTGGCCGTGAAATCAGCGTCTGTAATTTCGATGACAAGCGGTAAACCACAATGACAACAATAGCGACGATAGCCAGTGCCACCAGGCTAAAGCTCCGCAGCATGCTAATCACAGATGCCAGCGTTGCACGCATATGCACAACACCTATAACTTCTCCATCAAGGAGGACGGGCCGCACAATATCGATTGAACGAAAACCATTTCGTGACACCAGAGACTGGCCTGCAGCGATCGATGCTGCCACCTCAGCGGCAGTAGCATCACTCACTGTAGATTCAATCTCTGAAAATGACCTGGGACTGTTATAGGTACCTAACAGACCTGCATCCAGGCTGTAGATATGGGCAACCACTACACTTGGCTCGGCAATAAATGAACCCACAACCCGGTCAGCCTGGATCTTATCTTCAAAGGCAACTGCTGCGGCACTGTTGGTTGCGATAACATCAGCCATGCTAACCAGGCTTTGTGCAATATTATTACGGTAGGAATAGCTCGTGCTGATGGCCTGCACCGTCGTAGCTATAAACAGCGACGTAAGTGCTGCCAGCAACATCAGAGCGATCAGCTTATGGGTGATAGAGTAGTCGGTGAATGCCTTCATTTCCTATGCCCCACCTTGCTCTATAATTTTGGCAAGCTGCAACAACCGGGCATTTATACCAAGCCCAACCTGCTCGCTTGCTTCAATATTGATGGCAAAACCCACTCGATTTTGCTCCAGCTCCAGACCAATTATCCCGCCCTGCTCTGCAAAACCATCACTATCACCAATAGTCAGTACAGGTCTGGTTGCGACAGATGCCAGTAGTACATCAGTATCCTTTGCCTCTTTACGACTAACCACCAGCACCTGGCATTGAAATTCAACCGTAGTAATATCTTTAAAGGTGATAATTTCTATTGTGTGACCACGAACCTTAAGGCCCTCCAGTGATTTCATCGGCTTTGCAAAGGAACCTCCCTTTGCCACACATATGTTCAGTGGTGAATCTTCCAGCATAAAGACAGATTCGGGCCAGCTAATGAACTTGGTGATTTTGTACACCATCGCCGTTTTAACCGCATATTCCGATGCATGCTTCTCTGCCACAGCAACCACGGGGAGTACTGCCATCAAAATGAGGCAAGCCCTTAGCAGATTCATAATTTTGTCTTGAAATAACATTAAACTGTCTTTGGTTTTCCTGATCCTTCCGACTAGAAATGCCAGTCCAGCTGTACGTAGGCTTCACGCGGAATCTCTGTTGCGATTGTTGCCCCATACTCCTCAACAAACTCCGCATGTTCATCCTCCAGAAGATTTCTGCCCACCAGACTCAACTCCAGAGAGTCTGTCGGCATCCATGACAACTTCGCATCTAATGTCACATAGCTGGGAATATTCTGGGATTCCAGTTC
>PVMK01116996.1_pt1 | contig 18798 bp, 15 predicted proteins | sample 1853481 | NCBI WGS metagenome assembly PVMK01 (sample SAMN08533507, study PRJNA380276) | Marine sediment metagenome, whole genome shotgun sequencing project. | reverse complement strand
GTATGCAGGGTGTCGCTTTGATGGTGGAAAGCAAAGTCAACCTCTTTGACCCCCGTACCCTGTCTGTTGGCGCCCTAATTATGATCATCGGCATTGGCGGTAATATTGGCTATCCTGGCGGTTTCTTGCCCATTTCTATCTTCACGGGTGTCTTCCCCAGTGGTTTGCCCTCGATTGCAACCGCCGCTGTGGTTGGTATTTTGCTCAATGCGGTCTTCTTGATTTTCCCTGTCAAAGCTGACGCATAGTCTTACACTAACCCTGGGATAATTAAAAAATCCGAGAGTAAAAAACTCTCGGATTTTTTGTTAAGGGTTCTCAACCGTAACCCACATTTGCACGCCATCTGTTGTGACCTCTATCCAGCCGTGCTGATCAGTGCGCAGCAGCGTGTAACCTCCCAATGCATCAAGGGTTTCGAGATCGGGGCGCCCATCGCGATCGTCTGCAGCTACGGATAGCAGCACCAGGCGTGGACCAAGTGAAGCAATCCATCCTGGTGGGTGCAGGGGCGCATAGCCTTGATCGGCCAATACCAGTACATCAACTTGCCCGATATTCAGATTTTCAAGTTCTTCGCTATTTGCTCCCAGAGGCAGCAGAGCATGAAAATGATTCCAACTTAACATTAGATTGACACCTTGTTTGCCGGATGTAAGTATTTCGAGGATTGCACCGTCCCCTAGTTCAAATATTTGGCCATCACTGGCGGTAAACACAGGGATATTGAGGCGGGTCAGGTTTTCTCGCAAATGGTCTGCCGCCCATGCAGCGCTGCGAGATCCCGCCCACAACACCTGCGAGGGTGGGAAGCGTTCTAGGTTGCGCGCTAATGCCCCTATCTGGGTCGTACGTGGAGAAGCGATCACAAGCCAATCGAATTCTCGTTGGAAAGGTGGCAGCCGTCTTCCAAGACCGTTGGCCAGTAAATTTGGGGAAGGACCACCATTGATGAGCGCAAATCGCCCCGTCGGCGTCTGAATCAGCAGGGCATCACCACTGCCAACATCGAGCATGGTAAGGTGCAGTCGACCATCAGGTGCGGTCAGCGCAGCTCGCCAAATAACAACTGCGCCAATACCTAAGGCCGCGAATATAGAAATAGGTAGCAGTGAAACATATCGCTCTCTCAGCTTCGAGTTTCCTAACGTCCAGGTTAGTAATATCCCATAGAACAATATGACCCAAAAGATGCTCAGTTCCCCGAGGGGCAAATACCCGCCTGCGAATTCTCCAAAAAATTCTACGGCTCGAATGGTGAACAACACAAAAGGCCAGGCTAAGACCGCGACAAATTTTCCCAGAGGTAACCAGATCATTCCCAAAATGACGGCTGCTCCACCTAGGGTCATGATGGGTGGTTGCACTGGCAGGATTACAGGATTGGCAATGAAAGCGATCAAAGAAATTCGCCCGAAGTGATAGGCCATGATCGGTAGGGTCGTGATTTGAGCCGCAATGGTGAAGAGAAAATACTCGCCTACCGGACCGGCCAGTTTGGTTGCTCTGTCCTTTGAAAATCGAAGCGTCATCAGCCGGGTGAAACTACGTGCAAATGGGTCGGCATACAACACCAACCCAAGCGTGGCAGCGAAAGATAGCTGAAAGCCAATATCCCAAGGAGTGTGTGGGTTGAAAAGTGACATCACCGCCGCGGTGAAAGTCAGCGCGTTAAGGCCGTGCTGGCGGCGGCCAACTTGCCGCGCAAAGAGTGATAGCCCGCCCATGATCGCGGCACGCACTACAGCCGCTTCGGCTCCGACTAGCACGGTATAGATCGAGATACCTAAAACTGCAGCTAACGCACCTTTGCGTGGTCCGAGCAAACGCCCGAATAAGGATGCAAATAATCCTGCCACGATGGTGATATTAAAACCTGAAATTGCGATAACGTGTGATGTGCCCGTGTTCTTAAAATCTTCTTGCACAGGTTCTGGGATGCCTGTTTCGATGCCCAGCAAAATACCGGAGAAAAGTGAAGCCTCAGGGTCGGGCCATAGTTGATAAACGGTGTTGAGGGCTTTTTCTTTAAGCGCATAAATTGCTTGTAGCACTGGGTGGCCTGTGTAGGTCGCTAGAACGGTAACCTTGCTTGAAGAGATATAGCTGTAAATGCCTTGCCGTGCTAAATAATCTCTGTAGGAAAAATCCTCATGGTGAGGCGGTGTTTTTAAATAGCCTGTGATAGTTATTCGGTCGCCGTAATGCAGCGTGGAGTGCTGGTCAATGCGGGCTTGCAGAGTGCCGTGGATATCTTTGCGCTGAGTGGTTGTGCCGTAAGGGTGAATGGCCTCAGCTTCGATGCGTAAGTTGGTATGAGTATCGCGTATATCGGGGAAGGCCGCGATAACCCCAGTAATGACTATTTTTCGTTCGTTGTCATTGAAATTTGCTATCAAGCTTGCTTCGGAAAGATCGGGCAGCGAAATCTGATAGCGCGCCGCTCCGAGCATAGCCGCAAGAATCAGAACAGGAATTGGCAGTGGTATTGCACTGTACCTTGTTCCGAAAATTCGATTGCTGATTCGCAGCCAGAAAGGGCGCGTTATCGCCAGGATTAACGCAATACCAGCTATTATCAGCCAGGTTTCGGTTGGCAGAGAAACAATTGCAGCTAATAAGATCCCTGATAAGAAAGCAAGCGAGAGCCATAGAAGGGGCATGGAAAAAACCAGTTCCAGCTTAACGCTGTCTTGCAAGATGGCTCAATTTTTTGAAATGCCCATTGAGCATATTTTTTAATTTCTCAGCAGAAGATTTGCAATAAATACCCCTTTTCTCGATATTAAGATTGCAACACCCTCAAAGCAGGTTTCTCACCTTTAAGGCATTTTTGAGTTTCTATGGCGAATCCTGGGGATCAACATTGGCACTTGTTTTTGATATGCTGCGTAGGCATCTCCGAATTCAGCGCATAAACGACGTTCTTCAAAGCGCGTTCCTATAACAATATAGAGCGTTAGACCAACATTCAGCGCCAGGAAATTTACTGTCATCACGGGGGTCAGCCATATAAAGAGCAGCCCGGCGCTGTAGAGCGGGTGTCGTACCCAGTGGTAAAGGCCTCGAATGGCTAAATCCCCTGTTGCAGTTGGCGGTGTGAAGAGCTGCTTAAGCCCCAAGAACTCCGCAGCGCCAGTTTGCAGCACCCCGATAACTTCAGCAACCGCAGCCGCGCCTTGTCCAGCTAGGAAAAGAATCATCCAGGGCATCGGGATGGTATACAGGTGCTGATCTGGCAGGATAGCTGGCAAGGCCAAAACGGGTAGTAGGGAAATAACAGCAAAGATATTAAAAAATAAGCGATATCCGCGTTCGGCGGTTTTGCCAAAGAATTGCTGTGCCAATGCCTTGGTTTTTAAGGTGGCAAGCAATGAATGTATTGCGCCGTAAACAGCCATAGCAAGTAGGATAATTGAGAATGATCTCATTTTGTATTATTGTGTTTTGCAATGCGTTCCTGAGCAACTTTAATGTAGGATTCTTCAAGCTCATAGCCGATATAGAGTCTCTCCGTCTCCATAGCTGCAAGGGCCGTTGTACCACTGCCCATGAAGGGATCAAGGATAATTTCATTTTTGAAAGTATAAAGCTCGATCAAGCGGCGGGGAAGTTCCACGGGAAAGGGGGCCGGGTGCCCCACCCGTTTGGCCGATTCAGTTGGGAATTGCCATACGCTTTTTGTGCACGCTAAAAAATCATCGCGTTCAATGCTGGTTTCTCGATCTTGTTTCTCGCGCTTAAAACGCCCTTTCGAGAAGATTAGAATATATTCATGCACATCTCGCAAAGTAGGATTGCTTGCTGAAAGCCAACTCCCCCAGGCTGTTGACGACCCGACGCTGGCTCCTTTATCCCAGATGATTTCACCGCGCATCAGAAAGCCAATATCAATCATGATCTGTGCGATAAAGGCATTCAGGGGAATATAAGGTTTACGTCCCAGATTGGCAATGTTGATGCACGCCCGTCCCCCTGGAACGAGTACCCGGTGCGTTTCTCCAAAAACCCGTGCTAAGAGCTTCAGATACTCCTTCAAGGTTAGATTAAGATCATATTCCTTGCGTGCGTTGTAGGGCGGCGAAGTCACCATTAAATGGATACTATCATCAGGAAGCTGGTGCATTGCTTCACTGCTGGCATTGAAAATTATATTGAGTGCAGTCTTTGGAACGGGATTTTCCCAGTATGGGGCTGCTGTATCCTCGCTGGGCTGTTGATCATACATACGGCCCGCGTAAAAAAAACTGGAATCGTGATTAATCTTTCCTGAGGTGCCAAAGCGGGATGTACGAGTATACTGTTTAGCAGACATAAGAATGGTTTTTTTAACCTCAGGTTCAATGGGTGCGCATCGGCAGCATTATCTTCGATTAACTAATCGAGTTAATCTTGCAGATAGGCTTCGCGATGAATTTTAATTTATCGGTCATTTTCATTTTCGAAATCAAGCAAGAGTATTTACCAAGCTTGAAGAGAGTTTGGGTATCCGGTCATGCTTATAATTGCCCTGGGAATTCACGAAAACTTTTACTTTTCAATGATACCAAATTCTAGTTCCAAAGACAGCCGGTATTTATTGCAGCTTTAGCAATTACTGTATTACCAGTATACCTCCTCCTAACCCCGGAGCTTCTCAATAGTCTTATTTGCTGAGTTGCACAGCTTGATAACGAAAACAATCCACCAGATGATCGTTTACCATGCCCACGGCTTGCATAAAGGCATAGCAAATGGTCGGACCAACGAAGCTGAAACCGCGCTTTTTTAGATCGTTGCTCATAGCCTGCGATTCGGGCGTTTTGGCAGGGATTTGGTCTAGCTTTTCCCAAGCGTTGACGATGGTTTCGCCGCCCACAAAATTCCATAGATATTGATCGAAAGAGCCAAGCTCATCTTGTAGTTTTAGCAGTGCCTGCGCATTTTTTATAGCCGCTTTGATTTTCTGACGGTTGCGGACGATGCCAGCGTTGGACATCAATTCGGCAAATTTCTTCTCATCATAGCGGGCAATTAATTTAGGATCGAATTGATCGAACGCTTGCCAATAATTATCGCGTTTCCGCAAGATTGTGATCCAACTCAGGCCGGCCTGCGCACCATCAAGGATTAGCTTGGCAAAGAGCAGTTGATCATCGTGTACAGGTACGCCCCACTCTTGATCGTGATAGGCTACGTATAGGGGGTCATCGCTAGGCCAAGGACAGCGTTTAATCATCTTCATAGGTTTTCCCTTCGGCGAAGCCCAAGCCCATTGTAAAGCCCCGCGCCCGATCGGTAAGCGCATATCCCTCATAGAGTGTATTCCAAAAAGCTGGGCTGTGATCGTTGTGCAAGCGGTGGACTAACTCATGGGCGATAATAGAATCAATCACCCATTGCGGCCAGTCTTTTATTTTATCACTAATGCGGATATGTCCGTCCGTGGGACCGCCGTTTGTGCAGCTTCCCAGGCGGGTATTCATATTGCCTACCCAGCGGATGGCTTTCCACGTAATTAAGCCCTGAAAATATTTCTTGTTAACATGCTGCGCCCGTTTTTGTAATTCGGAATCGGTGCGGCGCCTGGCAGTTTTTTTCTGCTTATTGAGATGCACCTCAATTTGTTCAAGCAGCCCCTTAATGTGCCTTTTTGGCAGCCGTGCTGGGATGCGCAGCTGGATTGTGCCATCAGGCTTGTGTTCCCAACGGGATGATTTCTTCAGCCGTTGATCGCGCCGTATGAGAACAGAAATCTTCATGCCGTTTTTATCTTCGATGCGGTATTTTTTCTCAGCCATAATGAATCCATGATTCAAAAAGTTTGTACTTCGCGAAGAACATGCTGCAGCGCGCAATAAATAGCTGGTGTTCAAGGTTCAAGGTGTTCCTTCGTGGGATTTCCTACGTTTTTCCGTAACCAGGCAGCTCTAGTGTGCCGTCCTCGCTTTTAACTACATAGTAGGGCATCCAGGCCACACCGAAAAGATCAATTAAAATATCTTTCTTATAAGGCTGGATAAGAATTTCTGACACATTATCAACAATATCCGACCACTTACTTTTGATATCTTCAATAGCTTGAGTCAATTCTTGTTCTAATGCTTTAACTTGGTTCTCCAAATCTTCAATCGCTTCTACAGATTCTTCGACATCAGCTTTAGCTTTCTGGGTCATGCGGCGCTTAGTTAAAGATGTGGAAAAGCTCCGGCGTCTACCGCTGAATAAACTGAGCACATTTTCGGCATGTTTGCCAATTTCTTCCATTTTGCGCTGCGATAGCTCGGTTTCATCTTCACGCAATTCTCGCTCTTCACGGTGCAAACGACCTTCAAGCGTATCCATTTTACTATCGTATTTCGCGGCTGTTTTGGTAATTTCAGAATCACGTTTTTCTTGGGCGGCTTCGCTGCACATACGTCGAAAGTCAGCTTGCGAGACTTCGGGTCCGGCATAAACTTTAAGGGTTTCATTTGCGCGCACAGTAACTTCTGTGCTGCGGTAAACCCAATCGCTAAAATCACCGAAAAGTGATTTTAGGGTTTTTCCATCATTGAGTGGAGCCTGTAAAGATTTGAAGGTAGTTTTCGGAGCCGCTGCTCGGTCTAGGTCTTTGGGTTGGATTGAGTGCGCAGTCCACTCATCCCAGCGGACCCTGCCACGCCGTTCTGGTGTCAATACTAATGCCGTTTTGCGTTGTTCGTAATCTAGATTGTATTTGCGCTGGAGGAAACGAATATCCGCTTGGGCTAATAATGTTGGTCGGTAGCGCAGTCCAAGCGATTGCCCATCTGATGGAATTACCCGCCCTGATATTTTTGCGGCTTGGCTTAACGTCAGGTTGTTGGGCAGGAAATATTCATCTATACTTGCGGGGATGGAAGGGCGTGTGCTGCTACCGGTCCATGGTGCGGCTGTGCTGGGTTTTGAAGCCGGTATTTTTGTTGAACGAGGCGGTACTTCCGATTCGTCAGCAATTATAGAAAGTTTAGTAACCCCAGCGAGCTGATTCAACAAAGGGATTTGTACGCGAGTCAACGGGCCGGCTAGATAATTCATTGCCCAGCGGGTTTTAAAAACTTGCGGCTCATCATCGTGAACATTGTGCAGCAAGAATTCGCGTTTGTCTAATCCTGAGATCAATTTATCGAGATTCCTGCGGTTGAGATCGGGCGCCGCGCCTTGCAGCCCGTCAAGCAACCGTTCTTTATCTCTGTCCGTTTGTAATTTTCCGATGAACCACGTACCCGCGTTGGAGAGCGCCTTATAGTCGATATCGACAGGATTTTGTGTTGCTAACACCTGTCCAACCCCGAAAGCCCGCGCTTGTTTGAGCATACGCAGCATAAGGGTTTTTGATGGTGGGTTGCTGACAGGAGGCAGATAACCAAAAATTTCGTCAAAATAAACCAGGGCTCGTAATCCCTTTGTACCTGTTTGACCCCGCATCCATGTTTCGATGGCCGCATAGAGCAGAGTTACAAAAAACATGCGCTCGGCATCTGTCAGGTGGGCGATATAGAATACACTGTGTCTGGGACGGCCGTCCGGGGTGTAAAGTAATTTGGCAATATCCAAGGGTTGACCCTCAAGCCAGGTCTGGAAGCTTGGTGCAGCCAAAATATTATTGAGCAGCATCGCCAATTCAAAGCGCTCTTTTTCGGGAAAGAATGTGTTGATATCGAAAACACCAAGTTTTTCGAATGGCGGGTTTTGAGTTTGTAAGATCAACTCCCTTAAATCTAGATCTTTACCCGCTTTCCAGGCAGTTTCGAAAATATTGCTGAGCAAGATATGTTCTCGTGAACGGACAGGGTCAATATCTTCGAGACCAACCAATCCGAGAATCGCGGTTACTGTACCGGAGATTTTCTCGCGTAGCAGCTCACTGTTGCCTTCCCACGGAATTTCTGGTGCCTTAAGGTTAGCTAATATACTTACTGGAATGCCGGCATCCGATCCCGGTGTGTAGATGGCAAATTCGGCCGCGTTCTTCAAAGACAAGATGCGCTCAGGGGTTATATCCCAATCGGAAAGACCTTTTTTCCACATAGCAGCAGTATCGGTCGCAGCACTTTCGATTGATTTTCCCGCTTTACGGGCTTCATCGGGATTGATCCAAGGTTGAAAGTCGCCTGGCAGCAGTTCAGGAAAATGAAGCAGTGCGTTGGTGATATCTCCTTTGGGGTCAATCATCAAGGCTGGAATATTGTTGAGTGCGGCTTCCTCAAGCAAATCGATGCAAAGACCAGTTTTGCCCGATCCCGTCATGCCTACAACAACGGCGTGGGTGGTTAAATCGGCCGGGTCATAAAGCGTGGCTTGCTGAGAATCAATCGAACGCCCGAGGTAAAATTTGCCGTTAGTTTGCATATTTTTCTCCTAGGATTATTGCTGGTACCGGTAAACAACTTAGCATTGAATTATAGTTCGTAGAGATGTGTCTGGCCATCAAGTGTGGTTGAATTAATACTGATATTCTTCGCGTACGGGGCTAAAAACATCCATGACTTTAACAGGCTGTTCCAAGGTTTTAGCTTCATGCTCTACATTGCCAGGAATCGTGTAAACATCACCAGGCGCTAGTATGCGTGTTTGGCCATCGATGGTGAATTCGAGTTTTCCTTCGAGAATAATCCCCACCTGCTCGTGAGGGTGACTGTGGTTGGGGAGCTGCGTTTGTGAGTCAAGATCAACAATGGCCACAAGCATTTTTTCGCCCCAGAAAGTACGGGCATGAATACCAGACGCCAATTCTTTGCTATCACGTTCAGATATGTTGTGAAAGTACATTTTTATTCCTTTGTATACGATATTCTAATATTATGGCATTGCCTTTGCTAATACACGCTCAAATTCTGCAAGGTACTCTTCAGCCACCTGAGCATTATAGATAATCAACACATTTTCATCATTGCGCTCCTCCGCGCTGCGGCTGAAATTATATGACCCTGTGATTACGATTTCTCCATCAATAACGATAACCTTATGGTGCATATTGTTGCGGGTCCCATCCAAATAGACCGCTAAACCAGCATCACGTAAATTATCGAATTCAGTACCTATATTGAATAAATATTGACTTTCCTCAAAGATGCCCTTGATATTGACACCACTTTCTGCTCGGTCAAGCATGGCCGCGGCGATCTCATCGGAAGTGAACGAGAATGCCATGAAATATACACTCTCTTGCGCGTTCTGGATTAATGCCACGATATGGGCAGAGACTCCATCATCGGGGGAGAAAAAAGTTTCAACTTTGGAACCCTCTATCCGCAGTGATGGGTGAGGGGTATTAACTATTGTCTGGTTGCCGAACATTTCTTGCTGGTACATCTCTTCAAATTCAGAGATGTAGTTTTCTGCCAGGCGTGAAGAACGAATTTGGATCAGGTTATTATTATTTTTATAGCTGCCGTTGATGGTGAAATTCATTGAGCCAGTCCAAACTTCGTAGCTGTCGATCACCACAAATTTGTTATGCATTAAGCTCTCGCGATGATCCTCAACAATAAGGATGCCGGCATCCCGCAGTTCTTGAATTTCTATCTCGTCCATGTTATCGCTTTCAGCCACCACGCGCACGGAAACACCAGCGTTATGGGCTGCTATCAGGGCATTGCGTATACTCCAAAGATTTAGATGATAGATAGCTGCATCAACACTGAACCGTGCTCCCCGGATGGCTGTTGCCAGGGCATCATCGGGTCCACCGCGATAACTATCGGCCGTTGGGCTGTCTGGGTTGCTGAAGTAAATTGTTGCCCAATCCGTGCTAGATGGCATCTCACTCATGGATGTGACGGTTGGTTGCGGCGCTAGCGTTACGGGCGCGGCAGCAGTACAGGATGACAGCGAGAACACTACTGCGGTCAGTCCTAGTATTTTTAGAGTGCATCGGAGAATCATAATCATCCCATTTCGTGGTAACCACAAAACTGAAATATATTCTTGGCTATTTTCTGTGTGAGCTAAGATAGCCTAGATTGTAGTAAAACCCATTTTACCAATGAACTCAAATAATTCCCCCAGATGATTCAAGATTTCGGGTATTCTGCTATTGGGATGAGACGCGATAAATTCGAATTTTGCGTTGATCGTAGATCAGCATAGCCGTGTCTAAATCAGTCTGAGGCAGAACCTCGCGGATATCGAGAACATTCTCAATGGTTGATTGATAGCCGGTATGGATAACCACCACGATGCTTTGACCCTCCTGGATGGTGTCTGTATCTCTGGGAGGTAGATAAATTTCAGGGATATCATGAAGTTTAAAGTAATATTCGAAGATGATGCGCACAGGCGTAGATGCTATCACCAGATCATCAGGTACTAGATAATCTTGTAGGAATAGGGTGGCTTGTTCAATATTACTAATTTCTCCTGGCTGATGGTTTGCCCACTGCAGACGGTTGCTGTAACGTAGCGCCGGAGTCAACAAAGCTAAGACGATGACCAGCGGTACAAGCATCTTAGATGGAATAATTTTCTTTATAACTGCAACAGCACCCGCTGAGGCAATGATCAAATATAACGGAAGCAGGAACAACCACACCCGTGGCCAAGGAGCCACGCGTTGCACGGTAAGTACAATTGTCATCCAGATTGTAACCGCCAAGATAATGGACAATCTTTGCTTGGAAATTTTCTTATGGAAAATCAACGCGCCGAAAAAGCCTAGCACACTGCTGTAAAAGAGCATATTGGGAACATCAGCAGACCAAACTTCTACAACTCTTTGCATACGACCGAATATGCTTTCAAAGAAACCGTTCCACGATAGCGGTGCGACAAAACCATTCCTAATTATGGCACTCAACCCTGAATAATAAAAAACTGGCGTGTATAGAATCGTCACCAAGATTATTGTAATCACCCCTGCAGCAAGCAGTGATTTAATCAGGTGGATGCGGTCCTCGTGCTGTCGATTTCCATATAAAGCCGAGAGTAGCAACCATACATTTACAATACCGAAGGGGTAGAGCATGATCGGCATTGTATAAAATCCAAGTGTTGAAAAAAATGATCAACAATAGCCATGCCGCTTGATTTTTACGTTTGTGCAAATAAGCTGCTAATCCGATGATTCCCAAGGTGAAAGTACAGATGAGTATATATCCGCGCCCGTTCGTGGAATAATCGATCAATGGAGAAGCGGATGCAACAAACCCGGCAGCTATTAACCCACTGTGACGATTATAAAGAGCTTTGCTGGTGAAATACGTTATTGGGATTATTACTACGCCGAAGAGCAAAACAGGAAGTCGCATGATCCAAGGCTGGTTGCCGAACATGTGATAGCTTAAATAGACGAGTAAATTTTGAAAAATATGATTGTTCGGAAGATGGTAATCCATCAAAAGATATTTCAACGGACGTGATGCAAACGCGATGAAAGAATAGGCTTCGTCGTGTTGCACGGGGCGGTTGATGATCCAAAGGCGGATGGCAAATCCAAACATCGTGATGATGAGCAATGTTATCAAGTGAAATTTCTCATTGCTGGATGGTTTTGCATCCTGCAGCAGTTGTCGCCAATCGCTGCGCAGTGTTGCTAAAATCTGCGCGTTAAGTTTTTTCTGTATGGTCGCGGTTAAGCGTTTGCGTTGTTGCAATCCCCACAGCGTGCCCATCCCCAAGATCAGTCCCGTAACAAGCACGATATTTTTAAGTTGTTGAAATAGATCTACGCTAAATAGCTCTAGTGATCCATCGGGAGCCAGGTGGTTGAAGGCCAGCTGATTGAATTCAAATGTTGCCAAGGAAAAAAACAGCGCTAGCAGACTGCCTAGCGCTAAAATTAATTCAATCAGATAAAAATATATCTTGGCTTTTTTTTCTGTTAACATGGTTAAGCGGTTTGTATGCAGCGTATTAAAACTTTTCGGCGGTGGGGTCTTGTACGGTGTTCAAAAAGATAAATTCCTTGCCAGATGCCCAGGTTCAGTTTACCCTCATCGATAGGGATAGTGAGATCGGTATCGGTTAGTATCGCGCGCATGTGAGAAGGTGAGTCATCCGGCCCCTCCATTGTATGACGATGCCATGGCTGTCTCTCTGGGGCGAGTCGATCCAAAAAGATTTCTAAATCATCCTGAGCAGAAGGATCGTAGCTCTCACTAATGCATAGCGATGCGCTGGTGTGTTGAATATATAGAAAACACATCCCCTCCCGGATGCCCCAAGCCTGGATTCTGGCATTGACAGCATCGGTGAAAGCGTACATCCCTTTGCCGTGCGAGGGTATTTCTAGCGTATCTTTGTGCCAATTCATAGGTCTCCCCTTTGTCTCATTTTTTCGATATTAAATTATTGCACAATCGTAACTTTCTCGATAAATATTTGAGCATGAGAGCAGCGTAGGTATTACTGAACAAAATTAAGCGGGTTTACTTTGGCACCATTGAAGACCATTTCAAAGTGTAAGTGAGGGCCGCTGGAATTGCCGGTATTGCCCAGCGCGCCGATCCTTGTGCCCTGGTATACGCTTTGTCCACAGGTAACGCCAACCGCGCTCAGGTGAGCATAGGCCGTTTGCCAGCCCGTGCCATGGTCGATAACGATCAGATAACCATAACCCCAATTGCTCCACCCAGCATAGACAACCACACCATTATCAGACGCAAAGATGGCATTGCCTTCTGCGCCGCTGATATCAATTGCCCTATGCACCACCGGATCGTATAACTGAGTTAAAGTATGGCTAGGGGTTGGCCAAACAGAGGTATAAGTTCCAATCGCACCTTCGTAAATCGCGCCGCAGTGGCCTGGTCCATAAAAAGCCGCTGAAGCTGGGTTCGAGCGTGTAATTGCAGGTGGTCCCCAATCTTTGATTGGGCGCGAACCGCCGGGGACGATCAACCACGTGCCGGATTCAATCTCAACTTCCTCAGCCGATAAGGTTAAATCAAAGCGATTACCTGAATATTCGAGAATCGTTTTAGGTTCCACTTTGAAAAAAGCGGCCACTTGATCTATGGTATCGCTTTCGGTCCACTCATAGTACGTTCCATTGATAGGTAAAATATTAAGGCTTTGACCAGTTTTTAGAAATTGCGGGTTATCTTCTAAAATCTCAAAGTTCCCCCATAAAACGGTCTCTGGTTTTAAGCCGTGATTATCAGCAATACTAAAAACGCTGTCGCCCTGTTCAACCGTGTAGGTAACAACGTCTACGCGTGGCCTGGAAGGAATATCGGTGTCCATGAGTGCTGTACGCATGATACCAATTGCCCGCTGTGACCAATTAGCCGCAATGGGTGGCAGCTCAACAGAAATTTGTGACTGGTTCTGCACTGTGGGAGTCGCTGTTGTAATTGCCGTGGCAGTTGCTGCAAGGTTTAAGTCAAGATCATTTCCTTGAAGTTTTTCCCACCCCAAAACACCCGCGAAAAACACACTCGTGATTGCCAACCCATTGACAACGAGTGTCGTTATTTTTACTGAAGATGAAGATGAACTGGGCATAGAAAATTAAGCGTTCTCCACGGGCGTTTCCACCGTTGGTTCTGCCACATAGGCTTGACGAAGTTTGAGAGGTTTTTGCGTTTTGTCCCGTAGACGTTGATTGAGGATTTCAACCAGGAAGGAAAAACCCATCGCGAAGTAAGTATACCCTTTGGGAATGTGGAAATGTAAACCTTCGGCAACCAGCGAAAAACCAATCAACATCAAAAAGCTTAAGGCTAATATTTTTAACGTCGGGCGTTCATTGACGTAAGCGCTGATAGAAGCGGACGCAAACAGCATAATGACCACCGAGATGATTACCGCGGTGACCATGATCGCGAGTTCATTGGCCATGCCAATGGCTGTGATGACTGAATCTAACGAGAAAACAACATCAAGCAGCATAATTTGGATGATAACTGCGCGGAACGATGCTTTGACTTTTGCGGATGATTCGCCTTCATGCCCTTCAAGTTTTTCGTGTATTTCAACTGTGCTTTTACCTAGTAAGAACAGACCGCCGACGAGCATAATTATGTCGCGCCCGGCTATGCCAAAATTCCCCACAAAGAAAATAGGTGTTGTTAGTTTTATCATCCACGCCAAGGAGAAAAGCAGCAAAATTCGAGTGCCCATCGCCATGATCAAACCAAGTTGACGTCCACGGTTTTGCTCTTTTTCAGGGAGTTTCCCGGCTAAAATTGAGATGAAAATAATATTATCAATGCCCAGTACAATTTCTAAGGAAGTTAGTGTCAGCAGAGCAATCCAGCTCTGAGGGTCAGCAAGCCATGCCATAAGTGAGTTCCTTACTTTTCATTTTTATATTGGGCAAGAGTGTAGTATAGAATGGGAGAAATGGCAAGTTTTGGCCTTTTGGTGTTGCTGGCAGTTGTTTTGCGATATACTGAGCATATTCAACTTGATTCAAGCGAGATGGTATGAAAAACACAGCCGATGTCATTATTATTGGGGGCGGTATTCATGGTGCTAGTTTAGCCTTTCACTTAGCGCAGCGCGGGGTCAAAGCCTTGGTATTAGAAAAAAAATTTCTGGCCTCTGGTGCTACTGGGCGCTCAAGTGGCTTAGTGCATATGCATTATGACTTCGAACCACAATCGCGTTTGGCCTGGCAATCTTTCCAGTATTTTCGTGATTGGGAAGAGCGTGTTGGCGGAGATTGTGGATTTGTGCGCACTGGTTTCTTGCAGTTTATACGACCTGACTATGCAGAGCAGCTGGTGGCTAATGTTGCCATGCACCAGCGCATTGGAATTCCTAGCATGATGATTACTGTGGACGATGTGCGCCGGTTAGCACCGCATTTCCAGGCTGATGATATTCAGATCGCGGCTTTTGAACCGGAATCGGACTATGCTGATCCCAGCGCGGCGACCGCATCTTTGATGAAATCCGCCCGTGAAGGCGGTGCCCGCATCGTGCAGGGCTGTGAAGTGACCGCAATTCAAATCACGTCTGGGGCTGTGACTGGTGTCACGACCACCGAAGGTGGTTTTTTTGCGCCCATCATTGTAAATGCGGCCGGAGCTTGGGCTGCAGATGTTGCTGCCATGGTAGGTTTGGATATGCCCATCGACACCTGGCGGCACGACACCATGTTTATACAGCAGCCTAAAGCGATGAGCACTGGCCACCCCACCGTGATTGATGACATTAATGCCATGTACTTCCGCCCCGAAACTGGTGGCCTGACGCTGGTAGGTCTTGAAGATCATAATCCAATAGGCGAATCCCCCGATGGCTATACTGACCGTGCTCAACCTGGATTTGTTGAGCGCGCCGTTGACCGCATCATTGAAAGAATACCGATCATGGAATCTGGGGGCTTGCACAGCGACCATGGCGGGTATGATGGCATTACGCCCGATCAACGCGCGGTCTTAGGACAGGCTGGTCCTGAAGGTTTCTATCTGCAATGCGGCTTTAGCGGCACTGGTTTCAAGATCGCCCCGGCGATTGGTGCTTGCATGTCCGAATTGATTTTGGATGGTGCTGCAACCACTGCAGATATCACCCCCTTTGCACCACAGCGTTTTGCAGAAGGGCGCTTGCTGAAAGGCACACACGCTTACGAAAAATTCTGGCGTTAGTCACAGCACAAGATGCAATTGTAGCATTAGATGATTATGTGGCCGGCTCTCCACACCTCTCTTTCTACAAATAGTGCAAGATAAAACTGAATAGAGACGATCTCCAATAAACCCTTTAGGAGTAAATATTGGATTGGACAACACTTGGTTTGATCACCTTTGGCTTATTTATATTTTCAATTTTTAGCGCTTTTAGCTGGCTTTCACACAAGGAAAGCGAACCTCGTGCCATGAAAATTGCCCTCGGTTTAGCTGTGCTGGGGGCAGGATTTTTTATAGGTGCGGCAGCCTTGCCGCAGGTTGTTCGTATTACTACCATAACGCTAACAGCGATCCTGGTGCTGGCTGGTATTTCTCTGTTTTTCGCTCCTGTCGGGCGTATGCCAGTCGTCATGGATATCCCCTCATCTCGTTATGATGAACGAGAAATCATGTTTGCGCGTGCTCGTCTGCAACCCGGTTCTCCGGATTATGATAATTATTACCTTCAAAATCCTGAGCATAAGAATAAAGATGATCGTTTTCGGGTGCTGCCTGGTTTACTTTCACCCAATTCTAAATACTATCATCGTTTTCAGGCCGCTCCCCCAGACGCAAGTTTTTTTCTCACAGCAGCCTTGCGCCATGCCATTGACGGTGGCGTCTCAAAGGATGTCATCAAGCGTTCGCCAGAAGCATTAACAACCTATATCACAGGATTAGCACGTTATTTTGGTGCCCTGGATGTTGGTGTTACTAAATTACAGCCACACCATGTTTATTCACATATTGGGCGTGGTACGGGAAAATACGGCGCTCCCATAGTTATTGAGCATGGGTTTGCCATTGCATTCACCGTAGAGATGGATTTCGAAATGACCGGCACGGCTCCCTTTGCGTCTGTCACGATGGAGTCAGCCAAGCAGTATGTCGAATCGGCACGTGTAGCCGTACAATTAGCCGAGACCATTCGCTCATTGGGATATTCTGCTCGGGCTCATATTGATGGTAATTACCAGGTTATTGCTCCGCTGGTGGCACGCGATGCTGGGTTGGGTGAGATCGGGCGCATGGGCTTGTTGATGACCCCTAAACAAGGACCGCGTGTCCGTTTAGGGGTAGTAACTACAGATCTACCGTTGATTCCTTTTCCGAGACAGCAAAACACCGCACTGATCGATTTTTGCAATATTTGCAAAAAATGTGCTGCTAATTGCCCCAGCAAATCCATTTCTTTTGATGGTCGCGTCGAAATTGACAATGCCTGGCGATGGAAAATTGATCCTGATTCATGTTTTCTATATTGGAATGTAATCGGCACCGATTGCGGGCGCTGCATGGCCGTTTGCCCTTTCTCACATCCTGATAATTGGGCGCATAACTTTGTGCGTTGGGGTATTGCCCATTCTGGATTTTTTCGCCGTGCTGCCTTATGGCTTGATGATATTTTCTACGGCCGAAAACCTGAAGTGCGAACAGCGCCAGATTGGTCTAAAGTAGTGTCATAAAAGTTTCAACAAGAACATCTCCTGTATTTATCTTCCTATTGTCCTACGATTCTAATAGTACAGGAAATTGTCAATCCAAGACCAGGTTGGGCATTAGTCGCAATCTAAATCCCCAAATTGCAGCCATCCATCATCTAAGTCCGCCTAAGAATGAAATAGGTTGGACAATATCAACGCTTGCTAGATAATCCTAATTCCCCCAGATCTTCGATTATCGTGACCTTTTAATTATAAATAATTTTATTGCCAATGCGATTAAATAGCGAGCCCCCTTTGTAGGGGGCTGAAAAAGTGGGCCCAGTTGGGATCGAACCAACGACCGAGCGGTTATGAGCCGCCTGCTCTAACCACTGAGCTATGGGCCCCATCTACATTCAATTAATTCAACCATTATTCTACCGTGAGTGAGGGTTTTTGGTCAAGTTCACATTTAAAAAAAATCGCATAGATCGACCCAAATTTTCTCTTAGCGCATGTTACAGCCTTCCCTCTTGTCCGGATGAACCGAAAAATCAAAGAAATCCTCATAGGTTGCAAAATAGCTGATGTCTTCTTGTAACCCAATATTTGTTCCAAAATAGCTGTCAAAAATAAGTCGAAAGGTGTTTACCGGTGTGATTTGTGGGTATAAGCGTTCGTCTCCACCATGAGGCAGGTAATAAGCGCTGAATATATTCATACGTTCAGGGATTAATCGAGTTGCTGGCCCGGCGTGATCGGCCTGCAGAACGATGATAGGCATTGTCTCAGAATCGGTTATCAGAGTATCGATTATATCTATTAAACGTTGATTTAGATATCTGATCTGGCCTACATAGCCTGCTTCATCTGAAATATTTTGCTCGTCTTCTACCGTCAGCATTTCACCATCTGGGCCAAAAACATACGGCCCATGAGGTATCAGCACATGCGCGTAAACAAATTTGTTTCCCGGTTGTTTGCCAAAAACCTCAAGAGAATCGAGAATAAAGTTTATTTGATCGAAATGTTTTTGACGCGGGATATCCTCAATCCGAATAACATCCCCCGCACCACTGTCACGTATACCTGCCAATCCAACCTGAGATTGGCCGAGAAATGGCAGCGCCAAAGTCGTTCTTAGGGTTAGCAGCTCAAAATTTGTGATCGGACCAAATAACTTGAGCAAATAAGGGTTCGGAATTGATTCGCTGTCTTGAAATGAAAGCACCACATTAGCTCTAGGCATATCAACCCATCGGAATCCTGTTTCAAATCGATAGGTTGTGTATCCTAATTCCGTGCTAAATATCTGCATCACTTTATTTTCTTCAAGTTGCTTAAGCATCTTCCAAATATCTTTGGAGGAATGTACTTCCATATCAGATAAATAGTTGAAATTCAAGGATGAAGTAATTGAATACCTTGTTTTTGGATAATTACTTTGGCTGCAGTTTGCTATATAAAACCCGCGCGCATTTAATGAATCCAGGAATTCGCCGTTATCATATTCATAAAACTCTAGCAGCACATCATCCCTCGAATAACCATCTAGAATAATATAATACACGTCTGGCAGCGGGTAAATGATGCCGCTTGAAACTTCTCCTTCGCTTGGTTCCCAATCTGTACTCCAAATCGAAAAATAGGAAGAAGCAATACTGGTGATGGGGAATACCAGCGACATGATCCCAACAATATTGACAAAACGGGATGCCGTATCTAATCTGTTCGCCCATTTATGTATATAGGTTATCCCCAGGGCAAAAAGCCCGGCCCACACGGCAAATAGATAGCGATGCCGGCCGATTTCT
>PVMK01124572.1_pt1 | contig 18801 bp, 27 predicted proteins | sample 1853481 | NCBI WGS metagenome assembly PVMK01 (sample SAMN08533507, study PRJNA380276) | Marine sediment metagenome, whole genome shotgun sequencing project. | reverse complement strand
TTCACGGAATCGAGAAGCGACTACGTTGGGCGGACTGATGAAGAGCATCGGATTTCTCTCCTTCGGGCACTGGGCACCCAGCCCGGGCTCGCACACGCGGTCGGGCTCGGACGCTCTGCTGCAGTCCATCGAACTCGCCGTCGCGGCTGAGGAGCTCGGTGCCGACGGCGCCTACTTCCGCGTCCACCACTTCGCTCGTCAGCTCGGCTCACCGTTTCCGCTGTTGGCTGCGGTGGGGGCGAGAACGTCGCGAATCGAGATCGGTACCGCCGTCATAGATATGCGTTACGAGAACCCGATGTACTTCGCCGAAGACGCCGGTGCGGCCGATCTGATCGCCGGGGGGCGCCTGCAGCTCGGCGTCAGCCGCGGTTCACCGGAGCAGGTGATGGACGGCTGGCGCTACTTCGGCTACGAACCGGCCGATGGCGACTCCGACGCCGACATGGCTCGGAAGGGAACCGAGGCGCTGCTCGAGGTGCTCGAAGGGAGAGGCTTCGCCGAACCAAGCCCGCGGCCGATGTTTGGCAACCCGCCCGGCCTGTTGCGCATCGAGCCGTACTCCGAGGGCCTGCGGGATCGCATCTGGTGGGGGTCGGGCTCGAACACGACCAGCGTGTGGGCCGCCACGCTCGGCATGAACCTGCAGACTTCAACGCTCAAGTTCGATGAGACGGGAGAGCCCTTGCACGTCCAGCAGCGTAAGCAGATCGAGGCCTACATCGAGGCGTGGAAAGAGGCCGGCCACAGCCGAGAGCCGAGAGTTTCGGTGAGCCGCAGTATCTTCGCACTGACCACCGACCAGGACGTGGCGTACTTCGGCGGCGACCGCAATTCCAGCGACCAGATCGGCATGATCGATGAGCAGACCAGGGCGATCTTCGGTCGCTCGTACGCCGCAGAGCCCGACGTGCTGGTGAAACAGCTGGCCGACGACGAGGCGATTCAGGCTGCGGACACGCTGCTACTGACCGTGCCAAACCAGCTCGGCGTGGACTACAACGCCCACGTCCTCGAGAACATCCTAACCCAGGTGGCACCTGAGCTCGGCTGGCGCTAAGCGACTCGCCGCCGTTGAACGATGCGTCGCCGTCAAACCCCCTCGTCGTCGCAATCGTCGAAAAGTCGGGAGATCCACACAATTTGTTGTGGTTGCTGCATTGGGCCACGATCGGAGCGAACACGCTGGTCGGTGATGCTTCCAACAGACGGAACCCCCACGCTGAACCCGCACCACACCGCACCCAGAATGTACCGACGAAGCCGCCCAGTTGTACTGAATCTGGTGAGCTCATCGAAGCGGAAATGGACCATCAATGGTCACGTCAGATCGAACGTGAGGGAGCGCATATTGAATCCGTATATTGGTTCGTTTGTCAAGGAGCTTGTGGGTTGGGTGGACAGGACTGGGTAGGGCCACACCGTGAGGTGGGAAGGCTCGTAACAGATCACACCGCCCGAAGAGTGTTGGTGGATGGGAGTTGTTGGTTGGAAGATCGGTACTTGATGGGTGGATCGTAGGAATCGGTGTTACCTCCTCCGTAACGTACGTTTGCGCCGCATCGGGTGTCGCGTTCCTGTAAGGTTCATACCCGGCTCTCTGTGAGGGAGGATCGCGATGACAAATGTGATCCCGGTCGATGAGGATCAGCTTCGGATCGAGATCCAGAAGCACTACGCCGAGGTGGCGACTAGCCCTGACCATGAGTTCCACTTCCACACTGGTCGGGATGCGGCCCGACAGGCCGGTTACGACGAATCGATCATCAGGGACATCCCGGACGACGTGATCGCGTCCTTTGCTGGGGTGGCTGACCCGTTCCACTTCGGTCTCCCCAAGCCAGGCGAGACGGTTCTCGACGTGGGTTCGGGAGCTGGTGTTGACGCCATCATCGCCGCCAGAGCGGTCGGTCCCGAAGGCCGCGTGATAGGTGTGGACATGACGCGCGAGATGCTTGACACCGCTCGCCGGAACACTGACCGCATGGGGCTGACCAACATCGAGTTCAGAGAGGGGCTGATCGAACAACTCCCTGTCGATGCCGATTCGGTTGATCTGGTCATATCAAACGGTGTGCTCAACCTTGCGGTCGATAAGTTCGGTGCCTATAAGCAGATAGCGCGTGCACTCAAACCCGGCGGACGTTTCCAGATCGCAGACATTTGCGTGGACAAACCTGTCTCGGATGAGGCGAAACGGAACATCGATCTCTGGACGGGCTGAATTGCCGGTGCCCTGCCGTGTGCAGGATGGGAAACAGTGATCACAGCCGTAGGATTCGTCGACCTCGAGTTCGGACCCAGTGTGGATACCTACGGCGGAGCTTCAGGGGAGAAGAACGCTCGACTATTCGGGACGTTGGGTTACTCGTTCCAAGCTCACAAACCCCTCTAGCGAACCCAAACCCAAGAACAGATCACCCTCACCACCCGCACATATGGGCGGGATGATGGCGAGGTTCAGCCGCACATAATGCCGGTTATGCGCTACCTGAGATCGGGTCACGACTCGTCTTGGGCGAAACGAATGCCGGTTGTCGGCGGGCAAGCCAGTGATCGGTCAGGTTTGAGGCGGTGGGAGAGCATCTCTCTTTCGCCAGAAGAGGTAGCCAGTGAATGCAGCAACCAGAGACATCATCAATCCGAACTCGCCCGAGATGTAGTTGGTGAGATTCGAGGTCGGCTCAGTCAGATTCTCAAAGGCTCCTTGGTTGTAGGAGTTCAACGCCGCATGAAAGAAGACCGCAGTCCACACACTTCCAGACTTCAAACGAAGCCACGCCATGATCGTGCTTAGACCTATCCCGCCTACCGTTGCGGCAATCAACAGATATGCGGTATTCACACCCAACTCGTCGGCTTCCAACCCGATCACCAGGGGATAGTGAAATACCGACCAGATCAGGCCGCTGATCAGCGCCGTCTTCGTGAAGCTGGCATGCTTGTAGAGCTCAGGGACAAGGAATCCACGCCAACCCAATTCCTCCCCGAACGCAAAGAATCCGGGTAGTAGAAGCCCGACCGTGCCGCTCACCAACAGGAGGATCAGCATCGCGATATAGGGAGACGTCACTTCGAAACCGAAAGTTTCGGAGATTCCACTCTGTAGTTCGGTGATGTAGGAGCTGTCATAGAAGCCCCCTACCGTCAGCCAGACCAGGCCGAAGCCAACCAAGCCGAGCACCAGAGGAAGCAACACAGCGGCAATCTGGTAGCGGGTCTTACCCCACCCCCATCCAAGACCACGCAGATTTCGTTGGTAGATCAGCTTTGTGACAAACGCTGAGATAGCCGGGGAGAACTGCAATAGAGCAAACCCGCCGGTACGGTCGCCGTCATTGGCCGCGGTGAAGATCAGAACGTAAGAAAAGCTGGCCAACACCACCACCAAGCCGAGGAACACAATCAGCGGCCGGTAGCCTTGTTTGGTCTCAGCCACGAGTAGCGGCCCCCCATATTCATAGACGTCAAGCAGTGAACGGAACCTAGCCTCCAACCGGAGGCAAGGCTGCGCACAACGGCTCACCCAGCCAGTTATGCGCTCCCAGTTTCGGTGTGGCATGGACGGTGGAGTAGCCGATCGGCCCTGTGAGGTCACCAGCGTCGGGTTAAGCTGATGAGCGGCACCGGCGGTGACACGGGAGGACACTGTGCGTCGCGCTTGGGTAGGTATCTGTGTGACGGTCATCGTCGTTGCGAGTGGTTGTGGCGGTGGCGACATGTCGTTGAGTGAGTACGTCGATGAGATGAACACCATTGGGGCTCGCATAGCCCAACAATCAGACGTGGTCTTCGCCGAGGGCGAACAGATCGCCACGCCGAGTGACGTGAACGCGATGATGGAACGGGTGCAGCCTTTACGGATCGAGGTCTTTGAGGGCTTTGAGGGACTCGATCCGCCCGAGCAGGTTGCCGATCTGCACCGCCTCATCTCGGACTGGATGGCCAAGATCATCCTGGCCGAAGAGGCTCTGGCCGCCCGAGCGAGCGCCGTTGCGGGCTGGGAAGAGTTCTCTCAGAGCAGCGAAGTGACGGCCTACCGGGCTGCGCTCGCCGAGGGCAAAACGGTGTGTACCGACTTTCAGGCCAAACTCGACGCTACCGCGGCGCGGGGCGTCTTCGCCGATACGCCGTGGATTCCCGGTGAGTTGAAAGAGGTCGTCGATGCCGCGCTCGGGTGCGAGAGTTTCCCCGAGAACCCCGAGGTTGTGTTCTTGCAACCACCCGCTACGTCTGCGCCCTAGCCCGACCCGCCCATAACGGCACATATGGGCGGCAAGGTCTCACCCCAGCATTCGTACTGTCAGGTGTCCTTGCGATTCCGACCTGATGCAGAGATCAGAACGATCCCTATGAAGCCGAGCCCTATCGCCGCACCAGACTCGAGTACATCAGCTAGCAAGAGACCAGCAGCGGCCAAGACGACGAGCAGTCCCAAGCCGAACTGAATGTTGTTCACGTTGTCCAACATCCGAGACTCCTCCGGTCGAGTTCCATCATGTCTTGGATCGGCCATCTTGTCCAGATGACCGTACGTCCCCGCTCATAACGGCACATGTGCGCTCTCTGTAGACCACCCATATTGCAGGATGTGGATGGGTGGTTTCGTTGAGGCGCACTCGATCTGATCGCCGTTCTTGGTGCTCGGCTTGCCGGCTACTCCCGTGATGGGCTATGTATTGGAGCGGTTCGCCTGCCGGGAGCGGTGGGCGCGTTGCGCTTCCCGGTTGCCGCACACGTCCGGTGTGCAGTAGCGGCGGGAGTGGTTGCGCGATATGTCTACGAACACGTCTTTACAGGTGGAGCTGGCACACGTGGAGAGCCATTGCAGGCGGTCGTTGCGAATCTCGTTGAGGACCTCGGCGGTGGCTTCGGCCAGTATCTGGTCAGCGAGCCCAGCTTTGGGGTCGGCGTATGTGAAGATCCACTCCCCGTCGGGGCTGGTGACTAGTCGGGGGCTGGGTTGGGCGGCGGCGAGGAGGTCGTTGAGGGCGGTTACGGCCTCCTCTTGGTTGTGTGAGAGCATGGCGGAGCGCAACGAGGTGCGGGCAGTGCGGAGTTGTTTGAGATCCGTTGTGGTCACGTTTGCAGTGTCGAAGCCGTGGGTGGCGGCGAAGTCGGCGAGCGTCTCCACCGATTCCAGCTGTTCCTCTCGGGCGAACAGGTCGTAGGTGTTTACCAGGTCGGTTGCGAGAACAGCTCCCTGTGAGTAATGATTCATATAGCTCTTGACTCCTTATGCATAAGTTAGTAGAGTAAGGACCTAGAGACAGTATTACTCATTATTCGCCAGATTGCAAGATCCGGCGAGGATGTAGGAGTCCACCATGAGCCTGCTCACCATCGAACTAGTCAACGCAATCACGAGGGATCGCGAGCGCGAGTTCCAAGACCGCACCCGTATTGGCAACACACGCCCAACGAAATCGCGGAGCCGAGTATTTCCTCGCCTCCCCTGGTTCCCCAACCACCGCGTCCGCCCAGCAGTGCTTCGCACTTGAACCAGATAGGAGTGGCAATGACACACCCCCAAAACACACCAAACAGGACATTTGATGATCTCTTCAGCCGACTGCTCAGCACCGTAGCCGAAGAAGACCACATCAAGACAAAAGGCGGAACAGCCATAGCACTCATCGAAGTCAGGGAACGTCTCCAAACTCTCCGGTCAGATCTGGCAGCAGTCAGGAACCGTCTCGCATTGCCGGTTATGGGGGTGGTTGGGGCCGTCTAAGGTCGAGGCTGATGATCCAGAGGTCGGTCGGGAACTCGTTGACTGCTATTGCCGGGTTCTGGTTCGTGGGGTCTCTCCACCTACGGCTCACTGCGCGTGGACCTGCAACAGCAGCATGGGCCGCATTCGGCGGCGGAGTGGCGATGGTGACTCTGTTGCTGGCTGGAAGCGCGATCAGATCGGCTGCAGTAGTCGGTTCGCTAGCGGGTGATCCTCAGGTGGCCAAGACCCTGTGGGTGTTGGAGCAAGGCTTCAGTGTTTGGTTCGGCGCTCCCCTGATCGTGTTCATGCTGGGCGTCAGCATTGTGTCGATCAAGCAAGGAGACCCGCCGCGGTGGTTGGGCTGGTCAGGCCTCGTCGCAACAGTCGTGTTGGCAGTGAATTCTGTGCTGGCGACCGCTTCGCTCGCCATCCTCGTATTCATCTGGGTGTTGGTGCTCACGGTCACAATGACCATTCGACCCGAGCCTCGATAACAACCCGCTCTGGTGGCCCAACTGGAGGGCTCCCTACCCGCCCATAACGGCACATACGGGCGGATGAGAAGCCGAACCTAGACCGCCCATTTTGCCGGTTATGGGCGGCCCGGTGGTGTGGAATTCTGCTCATTGAAAGGAGAAGACTTGCTTCCAGTCGTTCTTCATGCTGATGACAGTCCAGCCGTCGGTTCTTGCGGTCTTGACGGCCTTGTCGGCCCCTGCGTTGTACTTGACCTCGCGCTCGGAGTCGTCGTGGTGTATCAGCAGACACAGCGTCGGGTGCTTCTGATCGGATGCGTACTGCAGCATTGGTATGTCACCGTTTGCGTTGCCTGCTGCAAGGATTGGTCGTTGTCCGACGCGTTCCCAGATCTGGATCGGTTTTCCTGGGCCGTCATCCAAAATGCCGAGGGCTGCTGTTCGCATTACGTTCGCACCGCTGTTGTCGGTTTTGAAGGTCAAGCCGGATGTACTGCCAACGATCCGCTCTGGAGGGAGACCGTACATCGACAGGGCCACCGGCCGCATGAAGTCGCGCCCGCCTCCTGACACGATGTAGCACGAGAACCCGTTCGCATCCAGGTAGCTGAGCAACTCGACCATCGGCACGTATCCGAGCGTCTGATACGGCTGCTTGTAGACGGGATGCATCGCTGTGTCATAGAATTTGGCGGCTTGAGTCTCAAAATCCTCGACAGTGATGGCGCCGAACCCTTTGAGAGCGCCACCCAACAATGCCTTCAGGTCCGTGTCATCACCGGTGTAGTGCTTGGTCACCGCGTTGTTAATCCACGATGAGTCTCCGTCCCAAATCGCTTTCCATGGCTGGGTCTGGCGCAGTGACGGATCGGACGTGGCCATTTTCATCAATCGGTCCGAAATGAACACACCCTGTGCCAAGGGCTGTTCACACCAAAGAGTGCCGTCGTTGTCAAAGGTTGCGATCCGTTCGGCAGACGCCACGAACCCTTCACTATTGGGATCAGTCACGTTCGCAACGAAGTCCAGAATCGTCTGCCTAGTGGAGGTGTCCTCCCACGAAGACAGTGACTGTGTCATCGGTCGCTGTTCCCCACTGGTAGCTATCAGTCGCGTTTCATTGCTGCGATGAATTCCTTCTCCAGGTCGGCATACGCTTCCCCGGACACATCAGCAATCACCTTGTCAATTGTGCCGCCCGTGAACGTCCACGGATGGTGTCCGGTGTAATCCGGCGTCACAGGGGCACCAGCGTCGCGACCCACCGCGAACCCCTCACCTGCGAGCGAGAAGTGAGCGAGTTGGGTTTTGATCTTCTGCTGAGCGACCTGCTCATCGTTAAGGAACAACGTCGCGGTGCCGAACGCAGCATGCTTCTTATCTGCGATCGTTTCGTTGTCATACGACACACCAAGTACGCAATCTCCCGTGGGTAGATCTGCGTCGGCGGTGAGCATCTGCTCTTCAAGCCCGACATAGTTGTACACAAACTTCAGCTTCCCGTCCTTGATGTACATGCTGTAGCCACCAAACCGTGACCCTTGGGAGAAGATGACACCTTCGGCGTCCTTCTCCAGGTTGACTTCCGCTGCGATCTTCCACGATCGCCCAATCGTTGATAAGGCGGCAGCCTCAGGCACCTGCTCGGTTCCGGGTCGGTACACATACCGATCCGATGGCTTCGCGATCTGTGGCCGTGGTGTTCCCGACAACTGCTGGGCTGCGGTGCGGTCATCAAGCGGCAAGCCTTGATATCTCCCGGCTTCCGTATACCAGAGAGTGATCATCTCTTGCAGCTTGTCCGGATACGCCTCGGACAGGTCATGCATCTCACTTCGATCCTCACGAACATGAAAGAGTTCCCATTTGTCCTTGCCGTAGTCGCCCCAGCCTGAAAGCGGCGGATGCACGGTGTTGGCCTTCCACCCATCGTGGTAGATCGACCGGGACCCCAGAACGGCGTAATACTGGATCAGCTTCTGTGTCTCGGCATCGGCATCGGCCAACGTGTAGGCCAAACTTGTGCCCTCAATCGGGATCTGCCGACGTTCTTGACGTAGTCCGGCATCTCGAAGCCGAGCGCCTCATAGATCGTGGGGGCAAGGTCAATGTCGTGGCAGTACTGGTCACGCACACCGCCGTGATCCTTGATCGTGTCCGGCCACGAAATGATCAACGGATCGCACACACCCCCATTCCAGTTGTACCGCTTGTACCACTTGAACGGTGTACAGAACGCCTGCGCCCACCCGGTCGGGTAGTGGTTGTACGTCTCTGGGCCGCCGAGCACATCGAGATACTTCATGTTGTTCTCGATCGTGTCTGGGATGTTGTTGAAGAACAGGTTCTCGTTCACAGAACCGTTCGGACCACCCTCACCCGACGCACCGTTGTCCGACATGACAATCACCAACGTGTTATCCATCTCACCGATGTCTTCGAGATAATCCAAGATGCGGCCGACGTGGTAGTCGGTGTACGACTCGAACCCGGCCCACACCTCAGCCATACGTGAGAACAACGTCTTCTCATCGTCATCAAGTGAATTCCAAGGACGGATGTGGTCGAGATCAGGCCACTTGGCCCCATCCGCGCTGGTCTCATCGACCATCGTGTTCATCGGCGCAAGTTCGGTGCTCTCAGGGATGACATTTCCCAGCTTCTTCATCCGCTCGAATGTCTCCCTGGCATACACGTCATACCCATCATCGAAAACACCCTTGTACTTATCAGCCCACTCCTTCGGGACGTGATGCGGCGCATGCCCTGCCCCGGGGGCGTAGTACATGAAGAACGGCTTGTCAGGAGCAACCTGCTTGGCATCGGCGATCATACCGATAGCCCGATCAGCAAGGTCCTTACTCAGGTGATACCCCTCCTCAACCGTGTACGGCTGATCGATGAACTGGTTGTCCTGAGTGAGATCCGGATACCACTGATCAGTCTCAGCACCCAAGAAGCCGTAATAGCGATCAAAACCGCGATTCGTCGGCCAAGTACGCTTCGACGCAGCCATACTCAACTCAGATGGCGGTGTCAGATGCCATTTCCCAAGTGCATACGTGTTCCAACCCTTCTCCTGGAGCACCTCAGCAATCGTCGCCGCATTCAACGGCATCACACCGTTGCTCCCAGGAAATCCGGAAGACGTTTCCGAGATACCGGCCATACTGACCGACGTGTGGTTGCGCCCGGTCAACGTCGAAGCACGTGTCGGCGAACACAACGCAGTCGTATGGAACTGGGTATAGCGCAAACCCTTGTCGACGATACGCTGCATATTCGGCACCCTCACAAGACCGCCGTAACACTCCCAAGACGCAAAACCGGTGTCATCCCACATGATGAACAACACATTCGGTGACCCCTCAGGGGCAGTCGGCTGGATATACGGAGTCCAGTCAGCAACCGAATCCTGAATAGCGACGTTGATCGTCCCATTGAATTTCTTGCTCACAATGCTCCTCCTTGATCAGAAGACGTTCAGTCCAATATCACTATCAACGCGGTTTCACTCCAGCGTCACCGGTCCTCTTCAGAAGAACGGTGAGTTAATCAACAGAAATCCGTGAGCCGGGCATGAGTCAAGATTCTAGACATCAAACGAGACCGCCGACAACGGCACATATGCGCCCATTGGTGCCGACCATATTGCCGGATATGCGCGGCACATATCGCTGTGCCAGCGTGGTCATGTCAGCCTCCTCGGAAGAACCGTCCGACACCCACAACGATGCCTCCCACAAGAAGTAACACTGCCCCGGTCACGATTGCAGCACCTATGTGCGCTTGCGAATAGTGCGTGCATGGGTAGATCAGACGAACAGGCCATCAAAGCCGCGGTGGAACAGTTCTTGGGGGCCGTGAGTAGTTATGACCTCGATGCTGTCGAGAAGATGGTCGTCTCCAATGCGAATGTGGGCTGGGCGTCGTTGCGCGACGGCAAGTCAGCGTGGTGCTTCACAGTCGGGCGACCTCAAGTACATGTATGGCGTTTCACCTCGAAAGCCATGGATAGCTACATCGCCGGAACGGACTCATAACCCGAGGGTCGCAGGTCGAATGCTTTCGCTGAAACACCGGATAGCCGAAGAGGACCGGTCGCGGATGCGTCCTGGGTATTAGTGGTACCAGGGGTTGGTGAGGGTGTCGGTGAGGTGCGGGGCGAAGAGTCCGGGGTCGAGGAGGAAGGAGTCGTGTCCTTTGTCTGAGTGGACGGTGATTCGACGGTGGGGCACGTCGGCGGTCTTGAGGTGGGTGACGAGTGTGTCTTGTTCGTCGGGGTAGAAGCAGACGTCGCTGTCGATGGTGAACACCATGTAGTGGTGCTGTTTGGAGCGTAGGAATAGGTCGTCGAGGTTGTCGACGCCGGCTTCTGTGGCGAGATCGAACGTGTGCCATGCCCGCATGTTCTGGAGGTAGCTGTTTGCATCGAACCGGCTGACGAACTTGGTGCCTTGGTGCCACATGTAGGACTCGAGGGGGTCATCGATCCGATAGGTTGGTGGCCCGTCGTGGATCGGTGTCTCGGCGCGGGCTCGCTGCTCGAGCGATGTGAGTGACACGAAGGTCTTGTGGCCAATCATTCGTGCGAGCGCGAGTCCATTGTCTGGTCCCGTTGGTTGGTTGTAGTAGTCGCCGCCGCAGAATTCAGGGTCTGTGGTGATGGCGACGACCTGTTCAAGGTTGTGGAGCGTTTGGAGAGGTGTCAAGCGTGCCCCGGTGGCGATGGGGATCACGATGTCGACCATGTCTGGGTAGCGGGTTGCCAGTGAGAGGCACATGATTCCTCCGGTGGATGCACCGATCACGGCGTGGAGCTTCTCAATCCCGAGGTGCTCAACCAGTCGAACGTTGGCATCGACGGTGTCACAGAACCCGACCTGAGGAAACGTCGATCCGTACCGCTGGCTGGTTTCGGGGTTGAGGGATGATGGTCCGGTGGAGCCGTAGCAGCCACCGAGGTAGTTGGCTGTGATGACGAAGAACCGATCAGTGTCGAGCGCTTTGCCTGGGCCGATGAATCCGTCCCACCATCCGGTCCGACATTCGTCGGTCCATTGGTCTCCTATTCCTGGCACCGACGGGTTGTAGCCGGCGGCGTGCTGGCTACCTGTGAGAGCATGAAACACAAGGACAGCGTTGTCACGGTCCGGTGCCAGCTCACCATATGTCTCGTACGCCAGGGTGACCTGCGGCAACGTTTCGCCGGATCTAAGGGTGAACGGTTCGTGTGGTGTTCCGAAGGTGAAGAACCGGGTAGCTACCTCGCCGACGCTTCGGGGTGTCATATCGGTCGGTGCCGTTTGGATGAGATGACCCCGGTATCGAACCCGGCAAGGTGGAGTCCGCCGTGCCACCTTGCGTGTTCGATCTTGAGGCAACGATCCTGAACGACCCTCAGTCCCGCATCGATGGCGTTTTGGGCTGCTTCGTCGTGGCGCAACCCGAGTTGAAACCACACGACCTTGGCACCAACTTCGATGGCTTCGTCGACGACTCCTGGTATGGCGTCATGTCTGCGGAAGATGTCAACGACATCTGGTACCTCAGGGAGATCAGCCAGCGACGGGTAGCACTTCGTGCCGAGGACTTCGTCATAGGCGGGGTTGACGGGGTAGGTGGACATGGGTGTACGCACGAGGTAGGCGGCTACGAAGTTCGAGGACCGGATCGGGTTGGCGGAGACGCCAACGAGGGCGACAGCTCGTGCGTTGCGGATGATGTCGAGACGCTCGGCCGGTGTCGCGTCGGGTACGGTGGTGGTCATGTTGTCTCCAGGGCTTGTTGGAGGTCCCATAGGATGTCGTCGATGTCTTCGATCCCGACCGATATGCGGATCATGTCTTCACCGACACCCATTGCCGCCCGTTCGACGTCTGGTACCTGTTGGTGGGTTGTTGAGGCGGGGTGGATGACGAGTGTCTTGGCGTCACCGACGTTGGCAACATGGGATGCGAGTTCGACGTTCTCGATGAATCTCACGCCTGCGTCGAATCCGCCGGTGAGTCCGAAGGTGAACACCGCACCGGGTCCTTCAGGTGTGTACCGCCCGGCGTTGTCGGTCCACTCGTTGCCGTAGAAGATTGGGTAGCTGACCCACGCAACGTTCGGGTGGTCGTTGAGGAACCCTGCAACGGCTTTGGCGTTCGAGACGTGTTGTTTCATTCGCAGCGGGAGCGTTTCGAGGCCGAGGAGAAGGAGGTACGAGTTGAACGGTGACAACGCGGCCCCGATATCGCGCAATAGTTCGGTGCGGGCCTTCATCAGGTAGGCGTATTCGCGAAAGTTCTCCCAGAACTGAAGGTCGTGGTAGGCGGGGGAGGGTTCGGTGAGGAGGGGAAAGTTGCCGTTGCCCCAATCGAATCTGCCGCTCTCAACAATGCATCCGGCGATAACAGCACCGTGGCCGCCTATGAACTTCGTTGCCGAGTGGGTGACGATGTCTGCACCGTGCTCGAAGGGTCGGCACAGATACGGGGTTGCGAACGTGTTGTCCACAATCAATGGAATCCCGTGACGATGAGCGACGTCTGAGACGGCGTCGATGTCGAGGACATCGGCTTTGGGGTTCCCGATCGTTTCGCCGTACACAGCCTTCGTACGTTCCGTGATCGCAGCCTCGATCTCTGCCAGGTTGTGGATGTCGACGAAAGTGACATCGATGCCGAGACGTCGCAGCGTTACGTCAAACTGCGTGTACGTGCCGCCGTACAGCGACTTCGAAGCAACGATCTCGTCGCCCTTCTGAGCCAACGTGAGGACACTGATCAGCTGTGCTGCCTGGCCGGACGCTGTAGCCAACGCGCCTACGCCTCCTTCGAGGGATGCCATGCGTTCCTCGAACGCTGCCGATGTAGGGTTCCCTATCCGGGTGTAGATGTTCCCGAACGTTTGAAGCGCAAACAGATCGGCAGCATGTTGGGCGTCGTCGAACACGAACGACGTTGTGGCATAAATCGGCATCGCCCTGGCACCCGTCTCAGGATCAGGCCGCTGCCCCGCATGAACCGACCTCGTCGCAAAACCAAAGTCGTGGCCGTCTTCACTCATCTTATCCTCCAATATGTCGTCGGTGAACATTGCGGTTGTGGGTTCGGGTTTGGGGGAGAAACCCAAACCCGAACCCAGATCCACGCCTTCTATGCGAGTTCGATTGCCACCGGGATCGCACGACTCAGAGTGTGCCCGACAGGTGACGTCGAAACGACCTTGTCGTGGAGTTCCTTGATCGCCGCCTCGTCAGCATCGGATTCGATGTGGACCGTGGCCCGCAGCGTCTCATAGCCTGCGTGACCCTCCTCAAGCCCAAGGAACGTCTCGAGGTTGAGTTCACCCTCGATATCGATCCTCAACTCGTCCAGCCGTACGCCGGCGACGGTTGCGTTTGCGGCGTAGCCGATCGCGAGGCACGACCCGAGGGCGCCGATGAGCTGCTCCACCGGATTCGGTGCCTTATCAGTCCCCCCGAGACCCGCTGGTTCGTCCGTCGCGTACGGCGAGAAGTCGCGGATCGCTGTCGTGGTTTGGAACCCTCCGTCCCAAGTTACCGACGCAGCCCACGTCGTGTCCGCCAGCTCAGGTTCGGCCTTGATGGCCTCCACCAGAGCGCCGACGGTACCGATATTGACATTGTTCAGTGGCGTAGATGTAGTTGTCATGTGTATCCCTTCCAAGAAGTGACCGGAGAACACCGGTTGATGAGTATTGGAACGCCGAAGTTGCCCTCTCGGGTGGTGGCAGTTCCTAGGGACGTGGTGCAGATACGCCCGGGCGAGCCACCCGAGAGCCAAACATGCACACACACATGACACGACCACGCAAGGAAACGAGCGAGGCGGGTGCAGAGATGCCCATCATCTGTTCCTTCCAGGTCGCGTGGCACGCCGTGTTGGCGTGTTAGCGAGCGAGTAGAGCACAACCAAGCCGGCATGTCAAGTTCTCGGATTGGAATGCGTCTCGTCAGCCAGATCGTCGTCGAGGGTGAAAACGTTGGCTATGATGCCAGCCATGAGAATCCTCTCTCCACGCGTTGCGATGTGTTGTTGCTGTTGTAGCAGTGCCGCGCGTAGAGGTTCATAGCAGTCGTCCCCAACCAGCTCACCACCTCGTATCACCCGCCCGGCAAACCTGCAGGAGCGGGTCTTTTCTATTCCAACCACTGTTCACGCCAACAGAAGGAACCAACGATGACCACCAGTACCCGAGTCACATCATCTCGAAGATCAGACCATGCCTTGCGCCGGTTCGAGGACATTCGAGATCTCCTCCCTGACGTTGAGAATCCGACGCCTCTGGTACGTGTATGCAATTCTGTGTCCGCAGACAACGTGTATCTCAAGCTTGCGTGGCTCAACCCGTTCGGCTCGATCAAAGACCGCGCAGCTTCGTATCTTGTCCGCGGCATGATCGAGAGCGGTGTGCTTGATGATCGTGAGATCGTGGAAGCATCGTCAGGTAACACGGCCATTGCGCTGGCCGCGATCGGTGCCCTCAACGGGGTAGAGGTCACGATCACGATCCCTGACGGTGTTCCTGAGGAAACGAAGACGGTCCTGAGGATGCTCGGAGCCGAGGTCTGGGAGACACCCGATGAGCTATGTCCGGTTGATCATCCCAAAGACGGCGCCATTGCACTGGCACGATCGATCGCGGCATCTCAAGGGGGAACCAGATACGTCATGGCGGACCAGTATGAGAACCCGGACAACGTTCGCGCTCACTATGAGACGACGGGGCCAGAGATCTGGACCCAGACAGAGGGTGAGGTCAGAGCATTTTTCGCCGGTTTTGGCACGTGCGGAACCCTCACCGGCGTTGGACGCTATCTCAAGGAGCGAAACCCCGAAGTGCAAATCATTGCGATAGAACCGCAGAAGGGTCACCGGCTTCCGGGGCTCAAGAGCTTTGCTGAAGCAAACGAACCAGGGAACCTCGATCGGAGTGTCATTGACGATGTCGTCACCGTCCCAGATGACGATGCCTATGCCATGACACTGCACCTCCACCGCAAGGATGGACTGATGGCGGGGCCATCAACAGGTGCCATCGTCCACGCGATCAACGAATACAGCGACTTCTCTGAAGGGGTGGTCGTTGGTGTGTCCCCTGACACAAGCGGCAAGTACACGACCTACTTCACCGAACTACTCGGAAGCGAAGGACTACCCACATGACAACGAAGCCGAAACAACCCAAGGAGAAACATCGAATGACAACTGAGAAAGCTCCCGGGGTGAACGTCGCAGTGACGCTCGACACATCCGGGCTGCTGTGCCCGCTGCCGGTATACAAGGCAGCTCTCGCATTGAAGGGCATCGAAATCGGGCAGGTGTTGGAGCTGATCTGTACCGACCCCGGATCGCTTGCAGACATTCCAGCATTCACACGCCAGAGAGGTGACCGGCTCCTCAACGTCGACGACAGAGGCGCTGTCCAGGTGTTCTGGATCAAGAAAGGAGTCGGGCGATGACCACAGCAACACAACCCGAGACATTCTCGACAACGCAGGAACCGGAACGGAGGCGGCTCGCTCTTGTCGCGTCGAAGGGGACGCTCGATCAGGCATACCCACCACTGATCCTGGCCACTACAGCCGTGAGCCTTGGCTGGGAAGTGGGAATCTACTTCACTTTCTACGGACTTGACATCCTGCACAAGGAACGCTTCGAGAACTTGAAGGTCGCGTCCCTTGCAAACCCAGCTGGTCCACTCCAGGTCCCGAACGTCGTTGGAGCGATACCAGGTGCTACAGCGCTTGCGACCAAGACGATGAAGAAATGGATGGAGAACTCGGCGATGCCAACAATCCCAGAGTTCATCAGCATGGCCCGCGATCTCGACGTCACATTTTTTGCATGTGCAACAACCATGGGAGTCATGAACGTCACCGAGTCCGACCTCATCGAGGGATGTGAGATAGCTGGCGCAGCAGCGTTCCTCGACTACGCAGCAACCGCCGACATATCGCTCTTCGTCTAAGAACCCGGAGCGAGCATCGATGATTGACGCTGATGTATGAGGATGCGACAACCAGACATGACCGCTGGCATTTGAGATGAATGGAGTTCAGCAGTGCTTCTTGGTGCTGCGTTGAAGACGGAGCGGCGTATGGTGTGTATGCGTTTCTGGGTATAGCCACCGGTCAGGGTGTTGTAGCGGAACGGACTGTCAATCCGTTGTCGCGGTTTCAAGTCTCTACCCCCGGAGCCGAGAAAGTATTGTGCCACAAGGGATAACGCCTGTTTGGACGAAGGTCAACTGCCCTTCCCGGGACACACTCAGAACGCGTTTCGAGCACGAATGCCGAAATTTGACACCGAAATCTGACACCCCGATAGGGTTGGACTCTCGACCGTGTCCTCTCGTTGGCAAGGAATGGCCTTCCATGCGATGGAATCAGGCATCATCAAGGAATGCAACGTATGAGGGTGCGGAGTCATCTCAACGTGATGCGAGAAGTCGAGGAGATCGCCGCGGCGCAGTCTGGCTATTTCACGCGCGCTCAGGCTGCCGCGTCGGAGGTTGAGGACTTTCATCTCCAAAGAGCGGTCGCGTATCAACAGATCCATCGAGTCGGGCATGGCGTGTAACGCGTTGCCGGTGCAGGTCACGACGACCATCAGGATCTTCGAGTGATGTGGCTCCGGCTCGCCCGACCTCTAGCCCTCGGACCCGCACCAGGAACCCAACCATGTGGGTCTCCCACAGTTCGGCGGCCTCTGCTCTCGGTCTCGTGCGTGCTCATCCCCACCAAGCACGAGTTCATCTCCACCACCCGACGGCAGCTACGCACAGACAAAGCCAAGGTCCGAGTCCGATCCGCAGGCCTTGATCGAAACGAATGGCTCGTACGGGACGGCTTTGCTGTGACCTCGCCGGTGCGCACTCTCGTTGATCTTGAGGCCCTAGGCACCGACGGCGGTCACCTCGGCAACTACGTGTCTGACGCACTTCGTTCCGGGACCATTCAGCGGGTTGAGGTCGACGCTCTCAATCTCAGCCAAAGCACAGATGCTCTCCTGGCAATGGCCGACAAGACCGGACCATGACCATGGAATCGAAGACACCTGCCGTGCAGACCTGGCGAACAGCCTCGATCTGACCCCTATCCGCTGTCGGCGTTCATGGATACAATGCAAACATGTCGGGTGCTATCACGATCCTCGAACCCGTCGCCCGAGACGTATCGGTCGTGTTCTTCGTCGGCGACGAGACAGTCGATTATCGGCACGTTGCCACGGCTGGCAATCCTGCGCCCAAGAGGCCTTGGTCGGTCGTCGGCCAGCGCTTAGTCGGAGGCATACCCTTCATGAAGAACCTGCGCCACCCACCCGATCGCCAACGTGCAGCTATTGAATGACAGCAGATAGGCCACATCGAGCCCGTGAACGGGCCAGCTCTGTTGCTAATTCTCTCCTAGCGATGCCACTCGCCGGATTCCGTTGCGGCTCACGACGATGCGAGCCACCTGCCACTCCGCATCCGGATGGTCTGCGTCCGTGAGTCGATAGACCACAATCACGTCGTAGGCGCGCGGCAGTTTCGATTGGAACAACTCACCGGCTTCGGGGTCAGCGAAGGTCACGGTCCTCTTGGCATCGTCGGTGTGGGTGAGCCATCGAGATACGTCAACCCGCATTACATCAGTCAGCTCCGCGAACTCGGGTGCAAGCACACGCATCGTCTCGGTCCGGGCGCGCACGATCTTGTGATGACAGAGGATCGATTCGGGACCAGCAAGCTCCTGGAGCCGATCCCGGTATGCGACGCTACGCGTCGCATCGACGCTGTCGGGTATGTCATCACGATCGATGAACCCGACCCGCTCCTCGACGTCCGCCAGCACGGACGTCTCGCCCGGCATGCTCACGGTCCAACGTCGGTCGGGAAGTCGGGTGGCGACGACCGAGTCGAAAACGTTCTGGAGGATTGCTTTCAGGCGATCTTTTCCCATGTATGCGACGACCACGACCGCTGCCCACATCCCGAGCTTGCCCGGGGCGCTGGGTTGGCCAAAGAGCACCGCGATGATCACTGCGAACGCCATGGCAATGCCCGCGGCGAGGGCATGGAAGATGTGTAGAGCTACGGTGTACCCCTCGCGAGTCTGGACATCGAGCCACAACACCGACGACGTGAAGCGCTTGAGAGCATGTTGCCTACGTTCGATCTGTTCGAGATCGTGGATCGAACCGTCGGAGGAACTCACCGGACCTTCGTTGTGTGACTGCCGATAGCGCGCCTCATCGACAGCTGCCGCGATCGCTGCCCGCGCGTTGTCGTTCGACCCATCTTCCGCCTCGACCACTTTCGCGAGATGGATGAAGGCCAGCTCAAGGACGCGGGACAGGTATTCATCCACCCACGCCTGAGTTTTGGCGACTTCGGGATCCACCGGCTCGAAGGAGAGTGTTCTGAGTTTCTGAGGGCCCAGGACATTGCGCATGGCCGAGAGTGCCCCCTTGCCGTTCGCGAGGTAGTCGGTGACGAGGGTGGTCGGAGGGGTCTCTTCCGCGGCCTGTATTTACGTGGTGGTCGCGTGGACTGCTTGGATGAGCGCCGCGCGGGGGCGGCGGGCGGAGAGCTGGAGCCCCCAGCGCACTAAGT
>PVMK01114081.1_pt1 | contig 18803 bp, 21 predicted proteins | sample 1853481 | NCBI WGS metagenome assembly PVMK01 (sample SAMN08533507, study PRJNA380276) | Marine sediment metagenome, whole genome shotgun sequencing project. | reverse complement strand
TTGGCCTCTGGGTTCTACTGGCAAGCGAGTAGACGGCTGAACAGGCCCGATCCGCGCTCGGCTGTCAGCGAGCGGACAGGCGGCTCAGCGTCCGCACCGGGTCGCTTTGCGAGCGCTCCGGGCACGGGACCTACTTCGCATGGTGCGCGCGCCAGATGAGGCCGCCGTCGAGGTAGATTCTCTCGGCGAGCGCGTCGGCCTCGCGGGGAGGAGCAACGAATCGAACCTGACGCAGCCCGGGCTCGAAGATGCAGCTGGATACGTTCCGCGCGTTCGAGATGACGTCGAACGCCCGCTCAATACTCTTCTCTCCCTCGAGCCTCAGGACATACACGCGCACGCTTCGAAACCTCCCGGTGGATCACTTGCAAATATTGCGCCGGGGCCTGAAACCGCCCGTAGAGAGCCCCGCGAGATCCGGAGTGCACGCCAGATGTGCAGTGTATGCCGCGATTTTGGGCTCGAAGCCCAGAAAGGGGGGCGCCTTCTCTTCACACAACGCAGCTCGCTATGATCGCGGCCAAGTATGCGTGAAGAGCAGGGGGACGGGTTCATCGTCGCGCGCGACCTCTACCACGAGGGCCCCGCGTGATACCGATCTTCTGGATTGGTTTGCTCGTCGTGCTCGTGTCCATGCTCGTTCTCGATCTCGGCGTCTTCCACAAGAAAGCGCGAGCGCAGACGACCGGAGAGGCGCTGGCCTGGTCGCTCTTCTGGATTGCGACGGCACTCTGCTTCAACGCGTTCATCTATTTCGCCTACCAGAACCACTGGATGGACGTTGGCCTCGCAGTGGGGCGCGAACTCGACGGCCGCCAAGCCGCGATCGAATTCTTCACCGCGTATGTGATCGAGAAGTCACTGAGTCTCGACAACATCTTCGTGATCGCGATGATCTTCACGTACTTCAAGATTCCGCTCGAGAACCAACACCGCGATACTCTTCTGGGGCGTGGCGGGCGCGCTCGTGATGCGGGCGCTGTTCATCACCTCGGGTCTCGCTCTGGTCGAGCACTTCGCGTGGACGACTTACATCTTCGGTGCGGTGCTTCTCGCGACAGCGGTCAAGATGCTCGTCGAGCGCCACGACAACCTCGGCCCAGAGAAGAATGCGCTGGTACGCGTGGTCGAGAGAGACTTTTCGGTGACTTCGGATTTTCACGGACCGGCATTCTTCGTGCGCCTCGATGGGCGGCGAGTGGCGACGCCGCTGTTCGTGGCGCTGATCGTGGTCGAAGCGTCGGATCTGCTATTTGCGATCGACTCGATCCCCGCTGTCATCGCCGTAACGCGCGACACCTTTCTCGCCTTCAGTTCGAATGCGTTCGCAATTCTGGGTATGCGAAGCCTCTACTTCGCAATCGCACCGCTCATCGGTCGATTCCGACTGTTGAAGCTCAGCCTGATCTTTATTCTCGCGTTCGTCGGCATGAAGATGCTGCTGACCCATCACTATCCGATACCGACCGTCGTCTCCCTTGCCTTCATCCTCGGAATCCTCGGGGTGGGGATCAGCGCATCTGTGTTGGGAGCGAAGCGTGACCTGGCCTACGTGGTGTCGCCCGGGGAACGCGAACTCGGCCAGCTCGTGCGCATCAGCTTGCGAGGTGCGCGTCGGATCGCGATCGCTCTGATCGGCTCCACAGCACTCTTGCTGGGGGTCGCGATGTTGATCCTGCCAAGCCCCGGATTGCTGACCATTACGATCGGGCTCGCACTGCTCTCGACCGAATTCCTATGGGCGCGGAGCTGGCTCGCGCGAATTCGCAAAGCCACCGCGAAAAGTCTTCCACCCGATGCGGTTGCAGAATCCGCCCCGATCGATCCCGAACGGAGCGCTGAAGCCGCCACAACACCCAGAGAAGAACCATCGCGACCGGCCTAACCCACTGGACGAATGACCCTGCGGCAATCGACGCAGAGCAGGAGGCGCAAAGAAGGCGCTTCTGGCGGAGTGCCACACTGCTTCAGGTTGCTTCAGGGGAACCGTCACCGCCGGCCGCATCGCCCTGGTCCGGCGCCGCGAGTGTGACCCGCAGTTTTTGAACGCGCCGACGGGACGCATCGGTCACCGTAGCGAGGTACGGACCGACGCGAACCGCGTCTCCCTTCTTCGCGAGTCGACCGAGGCGCGCGGTGACGTGCCCGCCGATCGTGTCTTCCTCTTCGCGCTCTTCTTCAGAAAGATCGAAGTCGAGGCGATCCTCGAGTTCCGGAAGCGGCATGCGACCGCGGATTTCGTAGCTGCCGTCCTGAAGTTCGACGAGGTCTGGATCTTCATCGTCGAATTCATCGCCCAACGGACCCACGATCTCCTCGAGTGCGTCCTCGCGAAACGCGAGCCCGATCGCCGTACCGTGCTCATCGAGCACGACGGCGCATTGTTGGCGATGCTCTTGCAGCTCGCGGAGAAAGTTCGAGATCGACATGGTGTCGGTCACGAAGACGGGCGGGCGAGCGATCGCGCGCAGATCGGGCATTTCTCCGCGGAGCGTCGCGTCGAGCACATCCCTCGAATGCACAATCCCGATGATCGTATCGAGCCCGAGTTCGCACAGCGCGAACCGCGAGTGCCCACCGGTTCGGATGTGTTCGAGATTTTCATCGAGCGAGTGACTGACGATGAGGATGTCGATCTCGATGCGAGGCACGACGATGTGGCGGACTTCCAGCTCGATGATGCGAAACACGTTTTCGCTGAGCTCGTGCTCGTACTTCGAGATCTTCCCCGCGCGCGCGGAAAGCGAAAGGATGCTGCGGATCTCCTCGGAACTGTGGCTGGCTTCGTGACCGAGTTCTGCTGGAAGACCAATCATCCGGAGCAGTCCGTTCGAAATCCAATTGATCAAGTGGATGAAGGGCCCGAACAACCAGGCGAATCCACGGAGAATGGGCCCGGTCGCCAGCGCCATTCTTTCGGCGCGCCGCAGCGCCCACATCTTTGGGGCCTGCTCGCCGACCGTCATGTGAAGCACCGTGATCAGCGTAAACGCGAGCGCAATTGAGACGACCGGCACCCAACCCGCATCCTCCGTGATCGGCATCCCAACCCCCGACGCCGCAGCAATCAGCAGCACCGATACGGCCGGCTCGCCGAGGGCTCCTAGGATGAGGCTCGCGAGGGTGATCCCGAGCTGACAGGCCGATAGGTAGCGGTCGAGGTGCTTTAGTATGTGCTGCACGGTGGGCGCCGCCCGATTTCCGTCACGGGCGAGTTGGGCAATCCGGGGTTCTCGCACCTTGACGAGAGCGAACTCGGCGGCCACGAAGAACCCGTTGAGCGCGACGAAGAAGAGCGTCGCGCCGAGCCGCCAGGCAACGCCAAAGAGATCCACCGACGCGGGCGAATCGGTCAACGCCTGGCGCCCGATCGAAGATCGCTGTATCGAACCCGATCCACCCTCAGCGGATCTGGCAGCGGGATTTCACTTTCGAACATTCGCGGTACCTCTCCGCGGACCTCATCTGATGGCAGTTCGGGGTGGTCCGATGCCCGGACCTGCCCCATCCCCCACATGCCGAAGCAAACGGCGTAGCGCCGTTTGGTAGCAATCTCGTACTGCGCCGCCCCGCTGAACGCAAGGGAAGAGAGCCCCGCCAGCCCCAAATTCGAGCGCTGCGCATCTGATCTCGAGACTGCTCCGAAATTTTCCGCCGGCGAGGCGGCAACGAAGCTCGCGGCTCCTTTTTTTGCGGCCAGCATGGGCTTTACTCTACAGCTGCGGCAATCGGGAGGCGTCGTTACACCGGGTTGGGAAAGGCGGCAACAGCCATGATCAAGGCGGAGGACATCTGGGTGGACGGATCCATTCCCACCAAGAAACTCCGTTCCAAGACGAAGATTCTCGACAAGGCCTCGTGGCTCGACCGCAAGGCTGAACTCCCCGGTTGGGGGTTCGACGGATCGAGCACCGGTCAGGCAAGTGGGGAGCAATCGGATTGTCTGCTCCAACCCGTCTACCACTGCTTGGACCCCGTTCGCGGTGGCGATCACCTGCTGGTGCTCTGCGAAGTACGCGATTTCAATGACCAGCCCCATCCCACCAACACGCGGGCGCTCCTGCGTGCCGATCTCGATCGCTACGCGAAGTACGAATCCCTCTTCGGTATCGAGCAGGAGTACACGATGTTCCAGGGCATGCGGCCACTCGGCTGGCCGGATGGCGGCTACCCGGCTCCCCAGGGTCCTTTCTATTGTGGCGTCGGTGCCGATGAGGTCTTCGGCCGACCGATCGTCGAGCAGCACCTCGAAGCCTGCCTGGCCGCGGGCCTCACGATCTCGGGATTGAACGCCGAGGTGATGCCGGGCCAGTGGGAGTTCCAGGTCGGACCCGAAGATGCGCTCACCGTGAGCGACCAACTCATGATCGCCCGCTGGTTGCTCTACCGGATCGGCGAGGAACACGGCGTAAGCATGTCGCTGGAGTCCAAACCCGTGCGCGGCGACTGGAACGGTGCTGGAGCGCACACCAACTTTTCCACCAAGGAGATGCGCGAAGAAGGCGGGTTAGCCACGATCGAAGCGGCCTGCAGAAAACTCGGAGAACAGCACGATCTCCACATCGACAACTACGGCGATGGAATCGAGAGCCGGCTCACCGGCCTTCACGAGACATGTTCCTTCGAGGAGTTTCGCTGGGGCATTGGGCACCGAGGAGCATCGATCCGCATTCCGCTCCACGTCGCGCAAGCCGGCTGCGGCTATCTAGAAGACCGTCGACCGTGCGCAAACATGGATCCCTACGTGGTGACTCGGCTCATCATCGAAACAGTCTGTGATGAGAGGCCGGATTCCGAAGCGAGGTGAAAAGTTGATCGACCAGCGGAGATTGTTGCGGCTCAACTTCGAGGTGCCTGAAAAACTCGAAACCGAGGAATTCCGACTTCGCATGCTGACCGTGAATGACCTCGTAAAGGACTACGACGCGGTGATGTCGAGCGTCGAGCACCTGAAGTCCACGTTCAGCGTCATTTCGGAAGATAACTGGCCCGAAGGGCTCACCCTCGAAGAGGATCTGATCGACCTCGGTTGGCACCAACGCGAATTCACGCTCGGTTTCTCGTTCGCGTATACGGTGATGAGCCTCGACGAGTCCGTCTGCCTGGGCTGCATCTATATCGAGCCGACTTCCAGAGCGGATTACGACGTGGTGATCACGATGTGGGTGCGAGAGTCGGAACTCGCCAGCGGACTCGATCGCAGATTGTTCCAGGCCGTCAAATCCTGGGTGGCCTCCGAGTGGCCGTTTTCGAATCCCGCCTACCCGAGCCGCGACATTCCGGTCGCAGCGTGGCATGCGCTGGGGTAACAAGCAGTAGCGACGCCTCGCAGCTGATGCTGGGGTGACAAGCAGTAGCGACGCCTTGCAGCTGATGATTGGGTCGGCGACCGGGCTAGGAAGTGGGGGTACCCCCCCGCTCACCTAAAAAAGTGACTTCCGATTCCGTCACTTAGATGGCATGATGGAGTGGCTCGGTACGCGGAGCAGCCATGGGGTTGACCTACTCGATCGAGAAAGAGTTCGCCACGGTGATCGCCGAGGGCGCCTTCAGCGTCGCTGACCTCCACACCGCGTTCTCCAAGATCCGGTCCGAGTGCGACCGCTCGAGACCCTTACAGATCTTGATCGTCGATCACGGATCCGAATTCGAACCCAGTCGGGAAGAGATCCAGGAGTTGGCCAAGGGATGGGGCGCCATCTTTCGCGGCGTGCCAGTGCGGATCGCACTCCTGGTCGACAAGGATATCCACTACGGGCTCGGTAGGATGGCTTCGGTCTACGCCGAACAGCACGATGTCCCGTTCGACGTATTTCGCCACAGCCTCGACGCGCTGCAGTGGTTGTCGCAAGACACTTCCGTGAAGCCGCATAAGCTCTAGCCGAAGGCCAACGCGCAGCTAGGAGAGTTCTCGCTTCAAGATCTTGCCCGTCGAACCCTTGGGCAGCGAATCGCGGAACTCGACGACGCGCGGATATTTGTAGGCCGCCAGTCGCTCTTTGCAAAACGCGACCACGCCCTCGACGCTGAGTTCGGCGCCCGGGGCAAGCGCGATGACGGCCTTGACCTCTTCGCCCTTTTCCGGGTCCGAAATCCCGATCACAGCCACTTCCGCGATCGCCTCGTGGGTGTAGAGGACTTCCTCGACTTCTCGCGGATACACGTTGAAGCCGCCGCGCAGGATCATGTCCTTCTTGCGATCGACGATCGTGAAGTAGCCTTCGGGACTTCGCGTACCGATGTCTCCGGAGTGAAACCACCCGCCGCGCAACGCCTCCTTGGTGGCTTCGGGCTGCTTCAGGTAGCCCTTCATGACGTGGTGGCCTCGGATGCAAATCTCACCGGGCTCTCCATCGGGAAGCGGGCAGTCCTGCTCATCGACGATCCGCATTTCGGTCCCCCAGACCGGGTAGCCGATCGTGCCGGGCTTTCGCGGGCGGCCGGCCATGTTGAAACTCGCGACCGGGGACGTCTCGGAAAGTCCGTATCCCTCGAGAATCTTGACCGGGTACTTTTGCTCGAAGGCCTTCATGACTTCGACGGGCATCGGCGCTCCGCCAGACATGCAGTGCTCGAGTGCGGATAGATCGTATTCGCGCTCGAATTCGTGATGAAGCAGTGCGAAATACATCGTCGGCACGCCCGCAAAGATCGTCACACGGTCCCGCTCCATGATCTTCAACGCGTCTTCCGGGGTAAACCGCGGCAGCATCGTGATGGTCCCGCCCGCCGCGATCGAGACATTCTGAACGGCGGTTTGCCCGAACGAATGGAACAGCGGAAGCGCCGCGATCATCACGAGTTCAGTCTCGACGGCCATCAGGCGCGGCACCACCACCGAACAATTGAGGAAGAGGTTCGAGTGGGTGAGTTCAGCGCCCTTGGGTTTTCCCGTCGTACCCGAGGTGTAGAGAATCACCGCCGTGTCGGTCGGAAGCGTCGGATGGAGATCCGAAAGCGGCGGATGCGCGGCCATCGCTTCGAGCGAGTCGTCGCCTTCCCCGTTGGTCCAGATGACCGAAACACCGGCTGCGGATGCTCCCGCCCGAACGGATTCCGCAAAAAAGGGATGCGCGATCAGCAGCTTCGCCTCGGAATCTTCCAGGTGGTAGGTGATTTCGGGCGCGGAAAGCAGCACGTTGAGCGGAACCACCGTGCAGCCCGCGTAAAGAATTCCGAAATAGGTCGTCGTGAATTCCGGAACGTTCGGAATAAAAACGGCAACGGTCTGGCCCGGCGCAATTCCGAGCTCCCTGAGTCCCGTCGCGATGACCCGCGCCTCGCGGTCGACTTCCGCGTAGCTCAGCGTTCGATTGTTCAGCCGAAGCGCAATGTTGTCGGGCCGGGTTGCTGCACTCTCGCGTAGGATGTCTTCAATGTTGAGCTGCATGGTCTTCCTCCTGCTGGACTATCCGCCGCACGGCTTCAAACGGGGAGATCCGCCCGCCCGAAGAGTGCTTCGAGTTCGATACCTCGGGCCGCAAAGGCCTCCGCGGCTCCTTCACCGCGGTCCACGACGCAAAACACCCGAGCCACCTTACCACCCTCAGCCTCGACTGTGTCGAGCGCTTCGATCGTCGAGCCTCCGGTGGTCATGGTGTCTTCGACCAGCGCCACCGTCTGGCCGGGCTCGAATCCTCCCTCAATTCGCTTGGCGAGGCCGTGCTGCTTGGCTTGTTTGCGGACGAAGAAGCCGAGCAGCGCCGTGGCGGGGTCGCGAGCAGCCGCGGCGGCCAGCACCGCGGATACGAGCGGGACGGCGCCGACCGCCATTCCGCCCACGGCGTGAACCGGCGGCCCGGCGAGCAGCCGGTCGAGGACCAGCGCGCCGGCCAGCACGAGGCCGCGCGGTCGCATCAGGGTCTGGCGCAGGTCGAGGTAGAAGTCGCTTTCAGCGCCGCTCGCAAGCGTCACCTTCTGCCGGCGGAACGAGACGTCGAGGATCAACTCGAGCAATTCGGCGCGCATTTCAGACGTTCCCACAGCTCCTCCAGTTTTGGTGCTGCCCGAGTGTAGCCCCCGGGGGCGGGCCCGGCGCCCGGGTTGGACACCTCGGCGCGCATTGCTAGGATCCGACCCCCGCCAACCCGTGTTTGGAGCCAACGTGAAGAAATCCAAGGCCCTGCCGCACCGCAATCGCGGCAAATCTGCGCGCCACAAGGCAAAGCGGAAGGCCAAGCACCAACGGGTACGCCTGCGCAAGAGCTCAGGCGAGCGCAAGACCTACCGCTGACCGGAGGCCGTCGGCGGTGGCCGCGGCGCCCCTGAAAAGCTTCTCATTCGAACTCGAAGCGCGCTGCGGAGCGGCGCGCGCGGGCTCATTTTCGACCCCCCACGGCGCGTTTTACACGCCGGCCTTCATGCCCGTGGGAACCCACGGCGCCGTCAAGGCACTCACCGCCGACCAGGTACGCGCGACCTTCGCCGAGATCGTGCTCGCCAACACCTACCACCTCGCGCTGCGCCCGGGCGAAAAGATCGTCGAGAAGCTCGGCGGCCTGCACCGCTTCATGGGTTGGGACGGCCCCATCCTCACGGACAGCGGGGGTTTTCAGGTCTTCTCACTCCCCGGCGTCGAAATCGACGACGGGGGCGTGCGATTCAAGAACGTCGTCGATGGCTCCTCGATGAAGCTCACCCCGGAGCGGTCGATCGAAATCCAGCACGCGCTCGGCGCGGACATCATCATGGCCTTCGATGAGTGTTCTCCCTTTCCCGCCAACGCAGCGACGCTGCGCGACGGCGTGCGGCGCACGCTCGCGTGGATCGACCGCTGCCTCAAGACCCACCAGGGCTTCGAAGACAAGCAGGCGCTGTTCGGAATCGTGCAAGGCGGCATCGACCTCGGCCTGCGCACCTCCTGTGCGGAGGTACTGGTGGCGTTGGATCTTCCGGGCTACGCGATCGGCGGCGTTTCGGTCGGCGAAGGACACGAATTGCTCTGCAAGGTGACCGAGCACACGGCTCCACTGCTTCCCGACACCAAGCCGCGTTATTTGATGGGCGTCGGCCTGCCCGAAGACCTGCTCGCGGCAATCGGCTACGGGATGGACATGTTTGATTGCGTGATTCCGACCCGCTACGCGCGCAGTGCTACCGCATTCACCAGGCGTGGGCGGATCCGCCTCACCAACCGCCGCTTCCGAAGGGACGCCTACCCGATCGACACCTCCTGCGATTGCGCGGCCTGCGCGCAGGGTTATTCGCGCGCCTACCTTCATCACCTCTTCGCCGCCAACGAAGTCCTGTCCGCCGTGCTGACATCGATCCACAACGTCCACTTCTACCAGCGTATCGTCCGCGAAGCCCGCGACGCGATCATCGCAGGGAACTTCGACGAACATCGCCGTGAATTTCTCGCTTCCTATTCGGGGGAAGAGTTAAACTCGAGTAAGGAGTCAATGGGATAGATGGGGTACCGCAGCGCAAGCGAACTGTTGACGCCTGAAGAAGTTCTCTGCCGCTACACGGGCGGCCCGAAGACGGGCGTATTCACGGACGGTTCCTGTGAGGGAAATCCGGGGCCCGGAGGCTGGGGCTTCGTTTGGGTCGAAGACGATCGAATCATCGAAGAAAAGCGTGGCACCGACCCGTCGACGACCAACAACCGCATGGAACTCGCGGCGTTGATCGCCACCTACCAGATACTGCCCGAAGACAGTCGAGTCACCGTCTACTCGGACAGTCAACTCTGCGTGAAGACCGTCAACGAGTGGGCGGCCGGTTGGGAAAAACGCGGTTGGCGCCGCAAATCCGGCCCGATCGCGAACCTCGAATTGGTTCGCAAACTCTACGCACTCTCCAACGCCCACACGGGCGTCACCCTCCAGTGGATCAGGGCCCACGACGGCTCGCGCTGGAACGAATACGCCGACGCACTGGCGTCCGCCTACCAGCTCGACTGAATGCGTGCTTCGCGTACCTGCACAACTGAGCATGCGCTTCGCGTACCTACGCAACTGAACGCGCGCTTCACCCTCCTGCGCAACTGAGCATGCGCTTCGCGTACCTGCGCGAATGAGCGTGCGCTTTGCGTTCAGCGGCGGGCGGGTGAGGTCTTTCCGAGTTTGACAATCCGCTCGAAGTCTGATTTCTCGAGCGGCATCACCGACAGCCGGGAGTGGGTGACGAGCGGAATCTGCAGAAGCTTCGGATCCGCTTTGATTTGCGCGAGCGTCACCGGCACCTTCAGCGGTTTCACGGGTGCGACATCGACCACCACCCAGCGATCGTCATCGGTGGTCGGATCCTGGTAGGCGCTTCGAGTCACCTTCGCGATTCCGACGACTTCCTTTCCCTCGTTGGAGTGATAATAGAGCGCGTAGTCCCCGACCTTCATTTCCCGCAGGTTGTTTCGCGCCTGGTAGTTGCGCACCCCATCCCAATACGTGGATCCGTCCTTCACGAGATCGTCCCACGAATACTTGAAGGGTTCGGACTTCACGAGCCAATGGGCACGGGGCATGCTGCGTTCCTCTGTAAAACCGGGCGGCTGACGATATCACAGCTTCGCTTTGACCCGCGGTCGGCGATCACACTGGGCTCACCGCTGCAAGCGGCGGGCGTCACTCGTCGGAAAACTTGGCGGCCCGCGCTCGCACGATCTTGCCGAGCTTCTCGCAATCGGGGTAGATCGTGCGCTCGGTTGTGTCGCTCCGGACCGTGACCGCCCGGAGCATGACGAGCATGTCCCCCTTGCGGTCGATCCGCCAATCCGGAAATTCGAAGTTCTGGTGTGCGAGGCGCGCGCGTGCATCGTTCTCGAACGCCCAGAGTTCGACGCTGCAGACCTGCGAGGCGCTGCCCGACTTGCGTGTGTAGTGGCGGGCTCGTTTTGCGACGACTCCCCATTCGACGAGATCTGGATCCTTGCTCGGGTCTTCGGGCATTTCGTTCACGACTTCCCAGCCGGGACGAACATCGCGCTCCTCGAGCAACGCCCACTCGAGGCGCTGCTCGGGCGACGAGATCTCAGCGAGATCGGGGGTTGCCTCTTCGGCGCGCGTAACCGACGACGGCACGCGATCGACGCGACCCTTGAGCGGGTGTGGCTTGGCGTCGGGGCACGCGCTGCGATCGTTGGCGTAGGTCACGTTTCCGGAGGCATCGACGCACTTGAAGATCTCCGAGATCGCCGGCTCGGCGGACAGCGCGATCGACGCGAGCGCGATGAACAGGGTGCGCTTCATCCCGCGAGCTTCTCGAAGGCCTCTCGGACATCCGAGGGAGCCTGAACGAGTTCGATCAGCACGCCACCGCCGCCAATCGGGCAGGTCTCGTTGCCCTTTGGGTGGATGAAACAAACATCGAATCCCGCGGCCCCCTTGCGGACGCCGCCGGGCGTAAAGTGGACACCGTTTTGACCGAGCCACTCGACGGCGGCGGCGAGATCGTCGATCCAGAGCCCGACGTGATTCAGCGCGGGCTCATGGACCTTCGGCTTCTTGTTGGGGTCGATCGGCTGCATGAGATCGACCTCGACCTTGAGGGGTCCCGAACCCGCGACAGCGATGTCTTCATCGACGTTTTCGGATTCACTCACGAAATCGCCGATGACCTCCAATCCGAGCATCTCGACCCAGATCTTGCGAAGGACGGCCTTGTCGGTCGCTCCGACTGCGATCTGCTGAATGCCCAATACGCGAAAGGGTCGGTCGCTCACAATTGACTCGGTCGGTCGCTCACGATTGACTCCTGGCCGCTCGTTGATCCGGGCCATCGGGGGGCCCAGTGCGCCCTTTATAACCCCTTCCGAGCAGGTAGCGCTCGCTACTTCCGCGGCGTGAGGCACTCGGCTTGACGGTCTTGGCGGTCTGGAATTCGCCCCGCAGCCGGCGGTCGACGAGCACGGCATCCGGCCCCTCCAGGATCTTGACCAGCAGCGTTCCGCCAGCGCGCAAGAGGCCGCCGAGCAGGGCCTCGACCCCCTCGAGCAGCGCGCCCTCGCGGGCCTGGTCGGCCGCGCGGATCCCGGTCAGTTTGGGGGCGGCGTCGCTCAATACGACGTCGGCTGGGCCGCCCAACCGCTCGATAAGCTCTGCTACAACGCTGGGTTGCGTGAGATCTGCACAAAATGCGAACACGTTCTCATTCTTGAGCGGAGGGTCGATGGCAGCCAGATCGACCCCCACGATCCGGCCTTTCGGACCGACCGCCTCGGAGGCGACCTGCAGCCAACCGCCGGGCCAGCAGCCGAGATCGATGACCCGCTGACCGGGCCGCAGCAGGCGCTGGCTCTGCTGGATTTCGAGTAGCTTGAAGGCGGCGCGAGACCGGTAGCCCTCGCGCTTGGCGCGCTGATGAAAGTGATCCTTGCGGTCGTAGACCGTCACGGCAATCGCTCGTTTTGATCGCGCGCCGCGGGTCGGATCAGGAGCCCTTTTGGGTCTTCACGCTCTGTCGGACCCGTACGATCGCGTTGTTGTGGCCCGGAACCGAGCCGTTCACGAACAGCAGACCCCGCTCGGCGTCGACGCGCGCGACTTCCACGTTGGTGGTCGTGGTCCGGGCGTTGCCCATCCGCCCGGGCATCTTGAAACCCTTGAAGACGCGGCCCGGATAGCTGCCCGCGCCAATGGCCCCGCCGTGTCGGAATGCCTCGTGGGTGCCGTGGGTGCGCCGCTTGATCGCGAACCCGTGGCGCTTGACGACGCCGGCCGTCCCGCGGCCCTTGGAGATCCCGGTCACATCGACGCGCTGGCCCTTCTCGAAGACCTCGACCTTGATTTCCTGGCCGACCTCGTAGCCCTCGGCGTCTTTGGCGCTGATTCGAGACTCCGCGAGGTGCCGCTTGGGCGCCACGCCGGCCTTCTGGAAGTGTCCCTGCTGGGCCTTGTCGACGCCGGACGGGCGACGGTCGCCAAAGCCGAGCTGGAGCGCCGTGTAGCCGTCCGTCTCCTCGGATTTCTTCTGGATGACGAGATTGGGCGACGCTTCGAGTACGGTCACCGGTATCGCTCTGCCGGATTCTTCAAAGATCTGGGTCATGCCGATCTTTCGGCACAGAAATTCAATCGACACGGGATTTTCTCCAGGGCGCCCATCGGGCGAAGTTCGGAAAAGGCGCGGAAAGATAGAGGATCTGAGCGGCCTGTCGACCCTCGGCGCAGACCGCAAGCGGGCGGCTTGGCGGGCCTCGGTCCGGGTCAGTCGGCCAGCTTCGCGCGCTCCTCGCTGACGATCTCCTGGATGAGGACGACCGCAAGGGGCTGCACCGCTGCCTCGACTCCCCCTCCCGCCTCCTGCATCAACGAAGGCATCACCTCGATGTTCTTGCGCCCGACCGGCGTGCTGTAGAAGACGAGCATCTCTCGGAGCTCCTCCTCGCTGAAGTATTTGTCGTAGAGGGGCGGGTAGACGGTTTCGATGATCTGCGAGAAGTTGACTCGCTCGGCGAACAGGGCGCGGAATCGCGCCGCGAAGGCGTCAAAATCCTCGAGACGGGCGAGCAGCAGCTGGCGGTCCTCCTCCGACAGATCGGTCTGCTCGGACACCGCAAACTCCATCATCTGGTAGTAGCTGGGCCGCATCCGCATCAACTCCACCATGCTCTGCTGATCCCGCATCTGCTCGGCCATCCCGGCGACCCCGACGATCGTGAGTAGCTCGCTGATCGTCTGCTGCTTCGACTCGGTGAGCTCCGCGTCGCTCCTCGCGGGCTGCATCAACGCGCCGGCCACCAAGATCACCGCACCGATTCTCCGGATTCGCACCATCACCCTCCGCTCTTCTCGAACACTCGATTCCGTTCCCGAACACTCGATACCGTTCCTGAACACTCGATACCGTTCCCGAACACTGGATACCGCATCAACCGCGAGACTCCAGCCTGGGTCGGGCCGTCGACCAGCTACACTCCCGCAAGACCTCGCACCCCCTCGTCGTTCGCGCCCCCCCGCCGTTCGATCGGGGCGGCGGGGATTTCTGCGTGCATCGCACGCTTGGAGCGGTCGGAGGACCCAGCGTCCGATATGGAAGAGACGGCGGAAAGCGAGCCGGTCCACGAGAACCTAGACGACATTTCTCGACGCATCGCCGAGCGAAGTGGCGCTGTGCGTGTCGCCGGCTTGCGCGGCGGCGCAGCGACCGTCATCGGCGCGAAGCTCGTTAGCCAGCTCGGTGATGCGCCCGCGCTCTTCGTCGCCCCGAACGCCAAGGCCTGCGACGCGCTCTTGCAGGATCTCTGTGCCGCGCTCGGGGAGCCCGCCGAGGGTGGGCGCGTGCGCGCGTATCCGGGTCACGACACGCATCCCTACGAGCGCTTCTCCCCGCAACCGTTTCTGGTCGCTCAGCGGATGGACATCCTCTATCGCTGGTTGGCGAGCGCACAGTCGGATGCGCGGATCGAACCCGCGCCCATCGCGGTCGCGCCGTGGACGGCGCTCGCGCTGCGGGTGCCGGCGCGCGAAGTCGTGCGCGGTCGTTCGGTCCACCTCGAAGTCGGTCAGATCACCGACCGTGATGCGCTCGTCGCAACCCTGGTTGCTGCGGGGTACTCGCGGATGTCTCTCGTAGAAGAGCGGGGTGAGCTCGCCGTGCGAGGCGGCATTCTCGACATCTTCCCACCCCATCGCGCGCATCCGATTCGGATCGAGTTGTTGGGCGACGAGGTCGAGTCGATCCGCGAATTCGACGAACTCACACAGCGATCGCGAGATTCCCTTTCCTACGTTGTCGCGCCACCGCCCCGAGAACTGCTCCTCAATCGTTCGCTGGTCGTCGACCGGTCCAGCCAAATTCGCGAGCTGGCCGTCAAACAGGGTGTTTCGAACCGCGCGGTCGACGAACTACTCGACTCTCTGCTGCGCGGCCACATTCCGCCCGGGCGCGGAAGCCCTCGCGCCGGTCCTTCAACCCGCCGTCGAAACGGTGTTCGACTATCTCCCGGACGACACGCAGATCGTCATCGACGACCCGGAAGCCGGCCGCGACCGCATGCGACGCTATGCGTCGGACGCGGAGGAGAATTACGAAGTCGCAATAGAAAGCGGTCGGGTCGTCTCGGAACCGAACGAATTGGCACTCTCACCCGGAGAACTCGAGCGCGAGATGCTCGCGCGCAAACCAGTCTTCCTGGAGCGGCTCGACGTGATCGACGTCGAAGCCGAAGGCGAGCACCTTTCGCTTCGCTGCACCGGCCACGACGCCCTGCGCCGCGATCTGGTCAAAGCGCGCAGCAGCGATCGCGCACTCGAACCGCTCGTCGAAGCACTCGCGCAATGGTGTGACGCGGGTTGGCGGACGACGCTGTGCATTTCCTCGCTTTCCGGCGCGGAGCGGCTGCGCCATCTGTTGAGTGAGTACGGGCTCGAAGCCCGAATAGCGGAGAACCTCCGGCCCGTATCGCGCTGGTCGTCGCCGGGCCGCGTCGAAATTCGCGTATGCGATTTCTCGGAGGGGTTCGTCTTTCCCGCGGAGCGCCTGGTCGTTCTGACGGAAGAGGAGATCTTCGGCCCGCGCCAGCGCCGCAGGGTGCGGGCGCATTGGCCCGATGGCGCGAGCATCGAAGGTCTCGCGCAGCTCGAAAAGGGCGGCTACCTCGTCCACGTCGAGCACGGAATCGGCATCTACCGCGGACTGGTCGAACTCGACCTCGGGACCGCTCGGGGAGAATTTCTTCGGCTCGAATACCAGGACGGCGACCGACTCTTCGTTCCCGTGCATCGCCTGAGTTTGATTCAGCGCTACGGCGGATCGGACGGTCACACCCCGCGCATCGACAAGCTCGGCGGCATCAGCTGGGAAAAGGCGAAAAACTCCATCAAGAAGAGCCTTCGGGTCATGGCCGACGAACTGCTCTCGATGCACGCGGCCCGGGAACTCGCGCCGGGTCACGCGTTTTCGGGACGCGATCGTCACTTCGAGGAGTTCGAAGCAACCTTTCCGTTCGAAGAAACTGCCGACCAGGCCGCCGCAATCGAAGACGTGCTCGCCGATCTACAGCGCCCCAAGCCGACGGACCGAATCGTCTGCGGCGACGTGGGTTATGGCAAGACCGAGGTCGCCGTGCGGGCGGCGTTCCGGGTTGCGATGGACGGCAAGCAGGTGGCCATCCTGGTTCCGACGACGGTTCTCTGTCAACAGCACGAAGAGACCATCAAGAAGCGCTTTGAGGGTCATCCGATCGAGATCGAGTCGCTCTCTCGATTTCGCAGCGCAAAGGATGCCCGATCAGTCATCGAGAGGTTGGCGGACGGAACCATCGACATCGTAATCGGAACCCACCGCCTGCTGCAGAAGAGCGTCCGCTTTCGCGACCTTGGATTGCTCGTCATCGACGAAGAACACCGATTCGGGGTTACCCACAAGGAGCGAATCAAACAACTCAAGAAGACCATCGATGTCTTGACGCTGACCGCGACACCGATTCCGCGAACCCTCCAGATAGCGTTCAACGGAATCCGCGATTTGTCGGTGATCAACACGCCGCCCGCGGATCGCCTGGCCATCCGCACCCAGGTATGCCGCTTTTCGGACTCCCTGGTTCGCGAGGTCATCCTGCGGGAGTTGCGCCGGGGGGGGCAGGCATTTTTCGTCCACAACCGAGTGCAGACGATCGACGCGATGTGCAGCCGCCTTGCCCGCGTCGTTCCCGAGGCCAAGGTCATCGTCGCGCACGGTCAAATGAAAGAGCGCGAACTAGAAGACCGGATGCTCCGCTTCATGCACGGCGAGGCGGACGTGCTGCTCTGCACGACGATCATCGAGAGCGGCATCGACAATCCGCGCGCGAATACCATCTTGATCAATCGCGCAGACGCGCTCGGTCTCGCGCAGATCTACCAATTGCGCGGGCGCGTGGGCCGAAGCAAGCAGCGCGCCTATGCGTACCTGATGATCTCCGGTTCGGAGGATGCGCTCACTGCCGACGCGAAGCGGCGACTCGAGGCGATCCAGGATCTCAGCGAACTCGGCAGCGGCTTTCGCCTCGCGAACATGGATCTAGAGATTCGCGGTGCCGGAAACCTGCTCGGGCCGGAACAGAGTGGCTGCCTCGCGGCGGTCGGTTACGAGACCTACCTCACGATGCTCGAAGAGATCATGGACGAGCTGCGCGGAAAATCCCACGAGACCGAGATCGACCCCGAGATTCGTCTGCCCGTGACCGCGCGGCTGCCCGAATCCTACGTGAGCGCCGTCAGCCAGCGCCTGGTCCTCTACAAACGCCTCGCGAGTTGCCGCAACGACGGCGAAGTCGACCGAATTCGAGATGAACTACTCGACCGCTACGGATCGCTGCCCGACGAGGCCGAGAATCTCTTCGAGGTCATCCGATTGAAGACGCGTGCGCGCCAGCTCGGCATCGCGGCCATCGATCTTGCGAACGGCGAAATCGTGCTCACCGCGGCGGACCAGAGCAAGGTCGATCCGCAGCGGCTTCTCGATCTGCTCCATCAAGCCGGGGCCGGAATGCGCGTCGCGCCCGACCGAAAGATCTACGTCCGCGTACCCAAAACAGATCCGGCGCAACTTTTTGCCGCAACCCGGAATCTGCTCGCAAATCTCGGGGCCACGTGACCGCTATTCCCGGATGCGGAGTCCGCGTGACCGCTATTCCCGACTCGGAGCTGCGTGACCGCTATTCCCGAACTCGAAGTCCGCGTGACGGCTGTTTCCCGACTCGGAGTTGCGGCACGGCCATTTACCGTCGAAGCCGGGCTCAGGTTCGCTTCATGTCCGCGGGAACGACCGTGGTGCCGACCGCGCGGCAGACGAGAATCGGATCTTTGAGCACATCCGCCGCCGAGTCATTGACGTCGGGTCGCACCGCAATGACCTTGTAGGCCTCGAACTCGCAGCGGCGCGACGTGTTGCCCACCTTCACGATGCGACCCTTCGCCTCGATGAAGTCTCCGCTGTAGACGGGGGCCAGGAATTCCACTTCGTGATAGGCGCGAAACAGCCCTTCGTCACCGTCCTGCTGGATTGCGAGGTCGGTAATGAGATCGCCGAAGATTTCCAACATCTTGGCGCCGGGTACCAGATTGCCACCATAGTGGGCATCGCGGGCGGACATGCGAACGCGGATCAATGCTTCCTTGGACATCAATTGTCTCCTATTTCATCTTTGGCGACCGCGAGTGCATCCACAGCAACCGCACGCCCACCCGTAATGATGATGGGATTGGCTTCAATTTCGAGAATTCGGTCAGACAGATCTTCAGCGAGCCACGCGAAGCGCTCGACCACATTGATGAGCTGTTTCAATTCGGAATTGGTCAACTCGATGGATGCATCCGCCGCGGCGCTGGACGCGATCGACGCCGCCTCTCCCTGTCGAAGTGGAAGCAGGTTGAATACCGTTTCACCCGACACGCCCCCACCGCCAGTACGCACCGTCATCGCGGGCCCGTAGACCGGATCCACCGTCACACCAATCAGGAATTCCGGTCCGGCCGCGAGCTGCTCCTGCACCAACAGGCGAGTCGCATCGACGCCCATCTCGCGCGCGCGATCTTGCACTTTCTGCGCGGCGATCTCCACCTCGACGGGCGAATCGAGGCTCAATTTAACGAGACCCTCGCGCGCCTTGTGGGGCACCTCGGCGCAGACGAGCTTGACGACAATGCGGCAGTCGAGTTCACGGGCGGCTTCCGCCGCCAGCTTGGGATTGTTGACGACCGCTTCGCGCGGTCTCTCGATCCCATACTGGGTAAAGATCTCAGCAGCCTGCACCTCGGCCAGAACTCCCGGCGGAACCGAAACGCGCGGCTTGGCGGCGTGCCGCTCGGCGATGGGCAGGCGTTCCCGAGAGATTTCGTAGAGACCCGCAATCGCAGTCGCGGCGGGACCGTGGCCGTGCA
>PVMK01115496.1_pt1 | contig 18804 bp, 12 predicted proteins | sample 1853481 | NCBI WGS metagenome assembly PVMK01 (sample SAMN08533507, study PRJNA380276) | Marine sediment metagenome, whole genome shotgun sequencing project. | reverse complement strand
TATAAGGTACTTTCGGAAGATGCCCCTACCCCTCTTGCGACCAATCCACTAAAGAGATATGCGATCCTGGCGGCAATAATTATTCTATTGTTGGCTCTTGGTATTTGGCAGATGAATAGGCAAGGGGTCGACACCTCCAAGAAGATCATCGCTGTTTTGCCATTGAAACTATTGAACCCTGATAGCGCCAATCAATTTCTGGTTCAAGGAATTACTCAAGAGTTAATTCGAAGCTTGGGTAAGGTAAATGAGCTTTCGGTGATTAATCCCATATCGACACTGCGATTTGAGGCATCTGTTGCACCGTTAACTGAAGCCCGTTCTGAACTAGGTAAATCCGACTATTTTCTGACCGGAACATTTGAAGAAGATAACAACCGGATACAATTAGATTTGGTGCTTTACGATGATAACAATGAGGAATTATGGATCAACTCTTATAGCGACGATGTTACAAAACTCCCTGAATTAACGGGGAAGGTTGCCGTCGATGTAGCAGAGTATATCAAAATTGAACTGACGGAGTCGGAAACTGCCAGGTTAATAAATATTCCACCATTAGACCCTGAATTGTTGGAGTTAATGCTCAAGGGCGAAAACCATTTGATAAAATTCACACCTGAAGATGTCGCCATAGGGTTGAACTATCTTCAACAAGCAAAAAATAAGGACCCAGCAAATTCCCGAGCCTGGTCAATGTTGGCTGAGGGCCTGGTAACCATGGGACATGGCCCTGCCCCACCCCCGGGTGTCTGGCAGGAAGCAAAAGCGGCGGCTATCAGGGCCATTCAATTAGATTCCCTTAATGCAGAAGGATGGGCAGCTCTAGCACACACTAAAAGCTATTTTGAGTGGGACTTTCCTGGAGCAGTTTATGGTTATAATAAAGCCAACTCGCTCAATCCGAATCTGGCCATGAATCACTACCATTACTCCTGGCATCTCTATCTTTTTGACAGCCTCGACAAAGCAGTGAAAGAGCACAAACTTGCTTTTGAATTGGACCCGCTGGATCCATTTCAAGCAGCGCGATTGGCACATATCTATCTAATTGCTGGCGAACTGGATAGTGCTGAGATAGAAGTAGAAAGAGCTCTTCGACTTAATAAAGATTTTTTGTTGGCGGACGATATCAAGGCCCGAATATTTATAGCCAGGCAGCTATACGATTCAGCTGAAATTGTCTATCAAAAGCTGGGCACCATGGGACTGGGCATGACCTACCTGAAATCCGGTCAATACCAGAAAGGCAAAGTACAGATACAAATATTGGAGGAAAATCTAAATTCTTATAACGCGTTTTGTCTGGCAGTTATGTATGCAGAATTAGACAGCGCTAACAGGTTTTTTGAATATGCCAATTACCAACCGGCCCATGCATTTCATCCCTGGCTTAGAGTTGGAGTTGAAAACACAAATATCATAGCAGATCCCAGATTCAAACAACTAATGGATAAAATGAATTTGCCCATGCCGGTTTTAAAGCCATAGCAACAGCCGGAGGCAATTAAGAATTAATAATGAACAATTAATAATGGTTGCTCCATACTCCTGCTGTTTTCACACTCTTACCCCACACTACACGCTACAATTCATAATTTCTCATTTCTCATTTCTCATTTCTAATTGTAAATAGACATACAAACGTAGTATTCTACGGGTTTACATTATTTTTTATTTGATACAAACATTAAATTTGGCAAGGTTATTGGAATTATTTTCTTAAAATCTGTATTTTACTATTATGAAGGGACTATCTTTGAATATGAAGGTGTTGACGGCATTATTTGCAGTTTTAGTGATACTGGCGGCATTTGCCGGGCAGGACACTGAACAAACCAACTCCATAACGGACTCTGAGATCCAGTGGGTTGCTTTGGATGACTTACAGGAGTTAAACAAAAAAGAACCAAGAAAAGTATTTATCGATATCTATGCCACTTGGTGCGGTCCGTGCAAATTAATGGACAAGAAGACCTTTGCCGACCCTACAATTGTCGAATATGTAAACGACAACTACTACGCGGTAAAACTGAACGGCGAAGGTAAAAAGCAAGTCAGTATTTTCGGCAAGACCATGACCGAGGCCGAACTGGCCTATTCCTTTCAAATCAGAGGTTACCCCAGCATTGTGTTTATGGATGAGTCCATGCAGCCCTACGAGCCGGTGGCAGGATATATTCCGGCGCAGAATTTCATCAAGATGTTGAAGCAGTTCAACGAAGACTCTTAGATCTTAGATCTCTGAGCTTAGGCACACAGATTTTAGATCTAAAATCTGAGGTCTGAGATTTAAATGCTAATTTTGCTCCGTTGTGAGCGAATCCTTTCATACCGATACCATTGTGGCCCTGGCCACTGCTTCAGGGCAAGGCGCCATTGCCATTATCCGTCTTTCCGGTCCCGAGGCTATTTCCATCTGTAATCAGCTGTTCCAGCCCAAAGATCTGGCCAAAGAACCCGGCTATACCATACACCACGGTACCATTCAAGACGGAAATGAAGTGATTGACGAGGTATTGGTTTCGTTGTTTGTGGCGCCCCAGAGTTATACCAAAGAAAACCTGGTGGAGATCAGCTGCCACGGTTCCAATTTCATAGTACAACAGATCATACAGCTCCTACTACGTCATGGGGCACGACTGGCCCAGGCAGGTGAATTTACCAAAAGGGCTTTTCTTAACGGCCAGTTCGACCTGGCCCAGGCGGAAGCAGTGGCGGATCTTATCGCCTCAGGCACCCAAGCCGCACATCGCACCGCCCTCAATCAGATGCGGGGGGGATATTCGGGGGAGATTCGACAATTACGGGAATCGCTGATCCACTTTGCCTCAATGATCGAACTGGAGCTGGACTTCAGCGAAGAAGATGTGGAATTTGCCAGTAGGGAGGACTTGAAACAACTGGTGGAAAAGATCCAGTTGGTAGTTAGTCCGTTGCTGGAAAGCTTTCAACTGGGCAATGTCATCAAACAAGGGGTGCCCACAGTGATTGCTGGCAAGCCCAATGCCGGAAAGTCCACCTTACTGAATGCACTACTAAATGAAGATAAAGCCATCGTATCGGACATCCCAGGCACCACCCGGGATTTTATTGAAGACGTCATCACCCTGGCAGGGGTCAGTTTTCGATTTATAGACACCGCCGGATTACGGGCACCCAAAGATGCCATCGAGAAGCTAGGGGTGGCGCGTACATATGAGAAACTAAAACAGGCGGCGCTAATTATTTACGTGGTGGACCTGACAGCCAACTCTCTTGATGAAATCAATGAAGAACAGCAGCAGTTAGAGCAACAGGGTGCTCCATTTATCATGGTAGGAAATAAGATAGATCAGGCTTCGGAGGATTTCTTGCGCGACCTGAAAAACACAGACATCCTGCCGCTATCCGCGAAGAACAAAACAAATATAGAGGGATTAAAACAGCGCATATTGCATGCAGTGTCTCTGGAGCAAGTAAGCAAAGACCAGACGCTGGTGACCAACCTGCGACATTATGAAAGTCTGCAGGAAACTAGGAAAGCTCTGGACGATGTACTAGCGGGAATTGATAGGGGAATCAGTAACGACTTACTGGCGCTGGACATCAGACAGGCGTTGCATCATTTGGGGGAAATTACTGGAGAGATCACTACAGAAGATTTGCTGGAGAATATATTTAGTAAGTTTTGTATTGGAAAATGAGCAAACCTTAAATTGCTGGTGACTTATTGCTGGTTTTTGTTAATGGTTTACATAATCCTGATGTACACAATTGGCATCTTGAAGAACCTTTGTCACCATACATGATAGGACCAGACGCAGAGGGGCACTCAGAGGATTTACACTATAAATTCATTCATGACTATCGAACTGGTAGTGTTGCCCCATCTAACCATGTCGATTACATAGCACAGGTTACCCCTCCGATTGAGAATCAAAAGGAAGTAAATAGGATTCTTGATATTGAAAGATCTTCAATTCAGTTAGAAATGTTAATCTATTTGAAAATTTGGGAGTCAGATGCCTTTATAAAGAGATTCTATCAATTAGCAAGATTAATTAATGGGGAAGAATATGACTGGCACTTTAAAATATCAGAAAGCAATAGGGATAATAATGTAACAGGAACTAGACAATTAATTATCAGAACATTAATAAGGGACCGATTTCAAACTTTGCTTCCAAGTTTGTATAATACTTTGCAAAATGCCTATCGAACACAATTAAGAAATTCTATCGCTCATTCAAAATATTCCTTTTTAGGAAGGAACATTCATCCTAATAATTACATACCAGAAGACCCAGCTTCAACACTACAGAACGTTCCCTTTGATGACTGGATTGATATTTTCCATGATACTAATATCCTTTCCCTATCAAACTTATCCTCTATATCGAGAATCAAATTATAATTCCTCCTTTGAGACAATGTGCCTCTAAATGCCACAAGATTTTTGACGGTAACTGAAAAGTGCGAGTAATCAATAAAAGACATAGACTACTCAATAACAATGCTCATATAAACTATTCTTGCGATTTTCACACAGGATGGACCCAAAGCGGTGGCTGACCGTTAAGCAAGAGTAGCTGCCTTTTACTCCTATCCTGAGGTAATACTCGCTTACCGAGTTATATTTTCATATTTTGTAGTACCATGACTCAGACCCGTCAACTTGCCGCCATCATGTTCACCGATATAGTGGGATATACAAAACTCATGGAAAAGAGTGAGTCATCGGCCCTTGAGCTTCGTCAAAGACACAGGGAAGTATTTGAGTTAGTCACTCAAGAATATGAAGGTAAAATCATTAACTATTACGGGGATGGGACACTTAGTATTTTTAGAAGTACGGTAAACGCTGTAAAATGTGCTGTTGAATTGCAAAAATGCTATTGTAAGAAGCCTATCGTTCCCCTTCGAATAGGTGTCCATACCGGAGACATTATCTTGACGGAATCAGATATAATTGGTGACAGCGTAAATCTGGCATCTCGTATTGAATCTCTTGGCATTGCAGGAGCAGTATTATTATCCGACAAGGTGGCAGATGAAATTAAAAATCAGGAAAGGCTACCGGTTAAACATATTGGGTCGTTTCATTTTAAAAACGTCGAAAAACCCAGGGAAATTTATGCGCTTAACCTGCCTGGATTAAAGGTTCCAAAAATTGAACAAATAAAGGGCAAATTAGAGGAAACAAAAGAGCCAAAAGAACATAAGGAGCCAAAGAAACCAAAGAGCAAACGTACTTTCAAATTATCAAAGCTAATTGCATCTATATTATTAGCAATTCTCATAGTTACCTTGTTGTCCGTATGGTATATTGATAGAAGAGCCAATATTCAATGGGCAGTTAATGAGGCCCTGCCGAAAATTGAAGAATTGGTAACATCCAGTTGGCGGGATTATACAGTAGCATATAATTTAGCTAAAGAGGCCGAAGAGTATATTCCCAATAATGAAAAACTTCATGAACTGATCTCACTTAGTTCATTTAATATCAATATTCATACTGAGCCTGAAGGTGCTGATATCTATATAAAAGATTTTAAACATCCGGAAGAAGAATGGCAATTCCTTGGTGTGACACCACTGGAAAATACTCAGTTACCCAAAGGGTTTCTGCGATGGAAACTGGAAAAGGGGGGCTATGAGACAGTTTATGCAGTAGCCTCGACTATTGCAGGAGCTAACTGGAGAGACAAGCTTACAAAATCTGATTTGGTTGTCCCTATGGATTTTAACCGCGTCCTGGATGAGGAGGGAAAGGTACTTGCTGGCATGACCCGTGTAATCGGCGGTCAAACTCCATCTGGAATATTAAAAGATTTCTTTATAGACCGTTATGAAGTAACTAATAAACAGTACAAAGATTTTATTGTCAAAGGGGGGTATCAAAATCAAAAATTTTGGAAACACGAATTCTTTTTTAACCGGAAAGTCCTGAATTGGCAAGAGGCGATGTCCCTATTTGTAGATCAGACCGGGAGGCCCGGCCCATCGACCTGGGAAGTTGGCGATTACCCTGAAGGTCAGGGGCAATATCCTGTGGGTGGCATAAGCTGGTATGAAGCCGCTGCATATGCCGAATTTATGGGCAAGTCGTTGCCAACTTTTGATCATTGGGGATTGGCACGCGGAGAAAACACTTTTATAATTAAAAATAAGGTATATGCAGGTTTTTCCCTTTTTGCTCCTTTTAGTAATTACAAAAATAAAGGATCGGTTCCAGCTGGTAGTTTATCCGGTATGACTTCTTACGGATCTTTTGATATGGCTGGCAATGTCAGGGAGTGGTGTTGGAATGAAACCATAGCTGGTAGATCCTTGAGGGGAGGAGCCTGGAATGACAATTACTATTCATTTGATAACTTGACCGCGCTCCCTGCATTTGATCGATCTCCAACAAATGGATTGCGTTGTGCTTACTACCCGGATGAAAACAGCATACCAGAGACTGCCCTTGGGATAGCTCAAATTGAATTAGAAAAAACCAAATATAATCTGGAACCAGTGTCGGATGAAATTTTTGAAATATACAGAGAGAATTTCTCTTACGACAAAACCGAATTGAATGCAGAAATTATTGCAATTGATGACAGTAATAAAGATTGGATAGAACAAAAAATAATATTTGATGCGGCCTATGGGGAAGAAAAAGTAAATGGTTACCTTTTTCTTCCAGATAATGCTGCCCCGCCATACCAGATTGTCATATATGTGCCAGGCCTTGCTTCCTTTTTTCAACCTACAAGTGACAACTTTATTGAATATTACGAATTTCCCCTGTTTGTAGAATTTGTTGTTAAAACGGGAAGAGCCGTATTCTATCCTATATATAAAGGTACTTTTGAACGGAATATAAAATCATTTAATCCTAATGCACATGAATCATTTGAATATGCCGAAGTTTTGACTCAGATAGTTAAGGATTTTAAAAGAAGCATTGATTACCTGGAAACCAGGGATGATATAAATACAGATAAAATTGCATTTTACGGCATGAGCTGGGGAGCGCAGGAAGGAACTATTATTAGTGCTGTAGATGACAGGATAAAAACCAATATTTATGTTTCGGGTGGATTGACTTTCAAAGTCCGCCCTGAGGTATTGTCAAAGAATTTTCTTTCCAGAGTAGAAGTGCCGACGATCATGCTCAATGGTCGATATGAACCTCAAGCCAGAATTAAATCAATGTTTGATCTGATAGGAACACCTGAGAAAAATAAAAAACTTGTATTATTTGAGTCACATCATATTCCGCCCCACAATGAACTAGTTAAGGAAGTGCTTGCGTGGTTAGATCAATATTTAGGTCCAGTAGAAAGAAAATGACAATATAAATTCCTGCCTCTGACTGGTAGCTCAATTTATTACATCCACGTAACTATCAAATCTTATGACCGAAAAGTATAGAATCGTAGGCCGCTAACAGCCAAATGACTTCCAGTGGGCCTCTCACACCACCCTACGTACGTTGTCGTACAAGGCGGTTCAATAAGTTACCTTACTTGATTATAGAAAGGGAGGTAACCGTGGAAAGCAACATTCACGAAAGACCTGGGATATCTACATAAAGGATATAAACCGATGTTAGAGGACTCTCTGTAGTGGAATTTCCTTAAATCAGATGGATCATTACTATTGGAACGATTTCATTTACTAGAACGGCTCTCAGGTTGATTATTCGTCACTTATATCCAAAGATCATTCCTGCTGAGAGAGTATCCTCCATGTCGAAAATCAAATTGTAATACCTCCATTGATTCAAGGTGCCTCTAAAACTCGTGTGATTCTACACATGAAAAAGTGCGAACAATCAATAAAAGACGTAGACTGCTCAATGGTAATTATTCTTTGCTCATACAATGCTATTCTTGCGATTTTCACATAGCCTGGACCCAAAGCGGTTGGTCAGGAAATAGTGATAGAATGATAAAAGGACTGAGTGATTGATTGTGATCCGAGAGAAAATTGTAAATTGTTAATCGGAAATTGTCAATTGTTTCAAATGTCCCAATCCCGTCAACTAGCAGCCATTATGTTTACCGACATTGTTGGCTACACCAAGCTAATGGGGGAAGATGAGCAGAAAGCATTTGAGCTATTAAAGAAGAACCGAGCAGTACAAAGACCCCTCATTGAGAAGTTTAACGGTAGATGGCTTAAAGAGATCGGTGATGGCGTTTTAGCCAGTTTCACTACAGTCTCAGAGGCGGTTTATTGTGCAAAGGCAATTCAGGAAGCCTGTCTGAAGGAGAATGATCTCAATCTGAGAATCGGCATCCATTTGGGTGAAGTAGTATTTGAAGGAAATGATGTATTTGGGGATGGTGTAAATATTGCCTCACGTCTTGAACCATTGGCTCCTGTTGGTGGAATTTTAGTGTCAGAATCTGTTCATAAGAATCTGCTTAACAAGAAAGATATTCAGTCCAATTTTGTTGGTGAAAAACATCTAAAGAATGTTAAAGAGTCAGTGAGGGTGTATCAGGTGCAGGTGGAGGGTTTGAACCCCACGCTGGAGGATACTCCCAATAATCCAATCCAAAGCTCTATTAAACTAATAAGATCGAGAAAAATGGCCTTCGCTGTGGTGGGAGTAATTGTGATCTTGCTTTTGACATATGTCTTATACACAAACCAAATAAAGACGCTGATAGTTAATGAACCTCAGATTGAGACTATCGACAAATCGATTGCCGTACTGCCGTTTAAAAATTGGAGTAGTGATCCGGATATGGAACCCTTTTGCAATGGCATGACAGATGCAGTTATATCTAGACTAACAAAGATAGGCTCAATAGCCAAAGTTATCTCCCAGTCATCCATGCTCAAGTATAAAGAAACCAATAAAAGTATACCGGAAATTGCCAATGAATTAGGTGTTACACATATATTGGACGGAAGTTTTCAAATTTCGGGGAATCGGGTAAAAGTTAGCCTCAAGTTAATTGACGGGCCATCTGATAACCATATATGGTCTGAAAACTACCTGGGAGAATGGGATAGTGATGATATTTTTAAAATTCAATCTGAAGTAGCAGAAAATGTAGCTGAAAATATGGAATTAGAAATTACTGCATCCGAAATTGAGTCTATACAAAAAATTCCTACCACAAATCTTGAAGCCTATCGGATTTACCAACAGGGTCAATATTTTGTATTTAAGGCCAGCCAAGCTAGTATCGACACCGCTATTATTCTGTATAAAAAGGCAATTTCACTAGATCCTGAATTTGCTCTTGCTTATGCTGCCCTATCAAGAACCTATATCCTTAACATCCAGCAAGATCCTAATCCAAAATTGGATGAAAAGTCCTATGCTGCTTTTCAACAAGCCCTTACCATTGATCCCAATTTAGCCGAAGGATATGTAGCCAAGGCTAATTGGCACTGGACAGCTAATAATAAATTCGATCATGAAAATACCATTCTTGCAGTACAAAAGGCCATTGAACTTAAACCCGGAATAAGCAATGCGTATGAAATACTTGCACTTGCACAATTTCATGTTGGTTTATATGAGCAAGCACTGCATAATATTAGAAAAGGCCTTGAAATAGAGCCAACTAATCAGATGATAAGGCATATACAAGCTGCAATACACCTATACCAGGGTAAATATGCTGAAGCCTTAAATAAGTTCAAAACAGTTGAGGATTATGTTCATCATTTAAACCTGAGAATTACCTTTATGGTACAATCATTATTCTATCTCGACGATATGGTTGCAGCTGAAGAAATGATTAATAATGGCCTTATTAAATTCCCTAATGAAGCACAATTAAATAGTTGCTATGCAATTAGCCTTGCAAGTCAAGGACGTTATGATGAAGCTAAAGTAAAAATGTCATTAGCCCTTGAAAATGAAAAACCCGACCGTGAAATCCATCATTTATATCACAACTTAGCTGGTGCTTCAGCTTTGATGGGAGAGGATGAGGAGGCAGTCAAATGGCTTATTAAAGCCGCAGAAATAGGTTTGCCTAATTATCCTTTATTTAATAGAGATCCTAATCTAGCTAGTTTAAAGGGTAATCCAGATTTTGAGTCTTTTATGGTGGAGATGAAAAAGGAGTGGGAGTATTATAAGTCATTGTAGGCTCGCATCCGGAGACACCACTGTAACAAATTTGCTCCACCATGCCCAACTGGTGCGCACCAAAGATTCATTACAAACAGACAGGCCCTTCATCATTTGGGGGAAATTACCGGGGAGATTACCACGGAGGACTTGCTGGAGAATATATTTAGTAAGCTCTGTATTGGCAATTAGTCGGAAGTTAAATAGCTGACATTCAAAAATTTATACTTTTAATAGTACTTGTTTTCCAGTACTTTTACTACTTTCCTGCCTAGTATTTACTGAAAGCTGTCGCTAACTTCGAATTTACCAGCCAGTATCTTTTTCAGACCATATAATTTATAATTGTGTTCCAAAGGCGAACGTATTACCTCATTTTGCATATAATCTATAATTTGAAAAACCGACGCTATGAAATCTCCTAAAATAAAATTGGTATTTGTCTTGAGCATATTCCTGCTGTCCATGACAAACGGTTTTGCACAATCCTATCAGTATGAGCTGACGTGGCCACAACCAGCAACCCATTATTTTGAAGTTAAGCTTACTACACAGCCTGATCCAGGCGAATCAACCATATTCCAGTTACCGAGATGGAGGCCTGGACGATACGAATTGATGAACTATGCAGCAGGTATTACTTCATTCTATGTAGAGAACGAAGACGGTGAGGCGCTTAAATGGATGAAGGTTGCACCGAGTGATTGGAAGGTAGAAAATCCCCAGGATGGAAATATTCTCATATCGTACAAATTTTATGCAAATGTGATGGATGCAGGCTCCAGTGTCCTCAACGAAGAACAGGCCTACATCAATGGGATCAATTTATTCATGCACGTCCGGGATCGTTATAGGTCACCCTGTGAGTTACGAGTCCCAGATCTTCCGAGCAGCTGGAAAGTGGCAAGTGCCCTTGAGTTTGATGAGAATGAAAAAGTATTTCGTGCTTCTGATTACCACGAACTGGTGGATTCTCCAACCATTCTATCCCCAACCTTGAAAACACTCCAGTTCGAAGAGAACAATGTGAGATATTACATTCATTATCAGGGAAATTTTGGAACCGGTGAACAAGGAGAAAACCGAATTGTTGAGAATACAAGAGCAATTGTGAAGGAGCAATCTGCACTCTTTAATGGGGTACCTTTTGATGAGTACCACTTCATCTTTGAGTTCGTACCCGAAATGATAGGACATGCGGTAGAACATTCGAATTCATCTTGCTATGTTTTGGGTGAAGCTTTTGTTCAAAACGCCACTCGTTTTAATTTGCTGTATATGGTTATTAGTCATGAATTCTTTCATTTATGGAATGTCAAAAGGATCAGACCCGCAGCCCTGTGGCCTTACAACTATCAATCGGAGCCATTTACAGGCCTTCATTGGTTTACCGAAGGAGTAACCAGCTACTACGCAGATCTTATTTTGGTACGTACCGGGATCACATCGGGAGAGAACTACTATCAATCGCTGGCTCGGATTGTAAACCAAATGGAAAACAGCTATGCAAAGAAGTCGATTTCACCGCACCAGTCAAGCATCGACTCTTGGTTACAAGGATCAAATTACGTGCATCCAGACCTGGGCATTTCATATTACTCTCTCGGGCATCGGCTGGGCATTTTATTGGATCTTACAATCAGAGCAAGAACACAGGGTGATAAAGGACTTGATGATGTATTCAAACTTCTCTACAATAAATACTATAAAGAGGGAATAGGTGTTCCTGAAGATGGGATACTGAAAGCCTGCGAAGAAATATGCGACACCTCCTTTGCAAATTTGTTTGAATCGTATGTATCCGGTACTGATCGGATTGATTATAAGACTTTGTTTGGAACCGCTGGTTTAAGTTTTGAGAAAAAACTTGATTCGAGTGCCGGACTTGAAAACGTTGGTGTAATAGGTTCAAATGTTACCAGTGATACAGTTACTGTTGGTCGTATTGTACCCGGTTCCGATGCTATGCTTTCGGGCTTGAAAGAAGGTATGATGATCATAGGTGTTAACGGGAAACTTCTTCAAAAGAAAAGTTTGAACTCTTATTTCAATGACCTGGATGTTTCTTCTAAGTTAAATTTTTCCGTCGTTGATCATGGTGAAATTGCTTTAACATGGTCAGGGCATTATAACAAATTCATATATTCCATTATGGAAGATCCTGACGCGACGGATTTACAACTAAAAACAAGAGATAACTGGTTGAAATCCAGTCAATCTCAATAAAATATTTTAAAAGAACCTTTTGACGTTTTTTATTTTCTTCTACATTACTGATCCGTTTCTTCGAGGTATTTAATGATTGATCCAAGGCAGATTTCCGGATTGGATTGATACTCCTGAAGCATGCCGTGAACACTCTTGTCTCAGACAACGGCGATGGTTTCCACCATGGCGTCCCTGGCCCCGGATCTCAGGGTTTCTGCACGGTGCTGGACCAAAACATCTTTGCCGAAGTTGTTCGTGATGGAGGAAGAACCAGCAGGGGCATGCCTGCCTACAAACGATATAGTGATGAGGAATTGCTGGCATTAAGGCATTATATAAGACAACAAGCAGAACTATCTGCAGCCATCATTGGCAAATAGTCCTTTGAACTGAAGCAATTCACGGACCTGTTCCGGTACATTCTAGTCCGCTTGAGAATATGTTTGGTCTCTTGTTGAGCTGTTGAAAGTGAGTTGCGGGTGCTAAAATCTTCCACTTTTCTGGCATTCTTTTTATCGAATCTCATCTATTTTCCAGATACAACATTTGTACAAAGATTTGACCCATTTGTGGCAATCAGATCAAAGACTTATAAATACTTTGAGGCTCTAAGTAATTCGAACCTAATTAAATACTTAGCCATGAAATATTTACAGTTTCTGCTATTCGTTCTGATCTCCTCATCCTGTTCAGCTGTTTTATATTCTCCAACAACACAAAATGTTCCTTTATTCAAGGAGAAAGGAGAAGTTAACATTGGGGCCGGCATTATAGGTACTCCTGATGAAAACGGTTTTGACATAAAAACCGCAGTGGCCGTTGATAGCAGCCTGGCGGTGGCTTTTAGTTATAATTCGTTTAAAGGTGGTAGTAAGAGTTCAACTGATAGGTGGGATAGTCGGGCGAAATACCTGGAGGCTGCCATTGGCAAATTTGGTTCCGCTAAGCAAGGACCTTGGGTCTACGAAGCGTTCCTGGGGCTAGGATACGCCTCAATCAAGCATGAAAAATCTAACCAGAGTCTTCGTGGGCCCAAGGACGAGATCAGAACCAAATTTATTAAACCATATATTCAACCATCATTTGGCATAAGAAGCAAGTTTATTGATTTTGCTGTGACTCCACGAATAGCGATGGTTAGTTACCTTTCCGACCGGGTAAATATCGCAGATAAAGAACAGGCTGCCTCTGCCAATGAATTTTTCGATAATAAAAAAACCAGCATAGTGTTTGAACCGGGAGCAACCCTAAGGTTGGGGGTAAGGAACTTTAAACTTCAGTTTCAGTATGTCTACACCTCTTTCTCTTATAATTCCTCTAGCAGTCTGACCTATTACGATCATATCGTGTCAGTAGGGATTAATTTTTACCCGAAATGAAGTATCAATTAATCACAATTTAGCATCAATGTGGTGTCTTGATATAGACAGTCAGTAAAAGTAAACTCCATATTAACCTTATTTATTACCTACACTGACTAGCGCTTTATTAAATTATGGCAATTAGAAAGAGTTGTTCTTCCCTAGAATCCGTCTCTTTGGCAAACTCTAGCACTAAATGGAGGGTAAAAGATTTAAGTGTTGTTTAAGCTTAAAAAGACTATTAAATTAGTTGTAGGGATTAAAATAATGAGACTTGAAAAATATTTTAGTTACAATCGACTTCAATAAAAACGAAGAACCACTACTTGATAAGGCACTTGAATTGGCTAAGGCATTCAATTCAAAGCTCTGGGTGATGCATATCGCAGCTCCTGATCCTGATTTCGTTGGTTATGAAGTTGGACCTCAATACATAAGAGATAGCAGAGCAGCAGAACTTAAAAAAGAACACAAGCTACTTCAAGATTTTACCATTAAGCTTAAGCAAAAAGGAGTTGACTCCGAAGGTTTACTTATACAAGGAGCAACAATTGAAATGGTAATAGTGGAATCTAAGAAGTTAGATGTTGACCTAATTATTACTGGGCATCATGAACACAGTTTTCTTTACAAAGCGTTTGTTGGAAGTGTTTCTGCGGGAATCTTAAAAAAATCAAAAATACCAGTACTTTTAGTTCCCCTGGACTAAGGAATTACCGGAGGGGTTACAACCGATGAATTATTAGAGAACCTAACTAAAGGCCGGCAAACAAGTATATTTAGTAAGTTCTGTATTGGAAAGTAATCTAGAGCCTTAACAATTTATACAACCGGGAATTAAGGAATAATTGCTATTTCCCCCTTTCATGCTTTTCAATATCCCGATATATTCTAATTCTTTCAAGTACCTCATCTTCCTTAACCTGCTCAACGGTTTCATCCAACAGATTCTTAATGGCCTTAATCTGAGTAGTCATTTCAAGTGCCGTCGTCTCTAATATGCGTCCCTATTTATTTGATTTAGATTCAAATAATACAAACATGTCCCTCCGTGGTACATATAGAATATTAATGTACCATAAAATAACATATAAGGACATCAAGATCGAACGGAGTCTATTTTATCGTTGGAAGTATCAATGAGAATTGGTGTTTTCATATCCAACTTGGGTATCAAAGAGTTATCTACAAACGCTTGCTGTAGCTCCATTGTCGTTTTGGAAGATTTATCATGACTCCATCCAGGTGGGAAAAATATATATTTAAATTTATCCTTCCAGGAAGATGTCTTTTGAACATCTTTCCAAATACTCGAAAATTCATGTGTATTTAACAGTATTGGGTTATAAGTCTTGGGGTCTTTTAGAATACCATACTTTGGCTTTACATCAGAAATAATGCTCTGATACGTGCCAAATAGTTTGTCCCAAATTATTAAAATACCACCGTGGTTTTTATCAAGATATTCAACGTTTCTAGAATGATGAATTCGATGTACAAAAGGGGTATTAAATATTTTTCCGTACCAACCAAGGGAAGGTATCAATTGAGTGTGCAAGAAAAATTGATAAATTCCATTTATAACTAAACATGTTGCGATCATGATGGGCTCAAAGCCAACAATGGGCAACCATAACCAGAAAATTGGCTTATAAAGTGTAACAAACCATCCATTGCGAATACCAATAGAAAGGTTAAAGGACTTTGCCGAATGGTGAGGCACATGAGCTGCCCATAACAGTCTGATGGAATGACTAAAACGATGGTGCCAATAAAAATTGAAATCATCCGCAAGTATGGCAAAAATCCAAACGAACCATGCCCATCCAATAGATTCATATCCAAAATATTCCAAACGTGCTTCTTTGAAAAAATTAAAAACAAATATAAAAACACCCAAAGCAAACGCCTTAGAAAAAAATGCTATAGCCGAAGCTACAATGGCAATAGCGAACCCAGAAAAAGATTCTTTGAGATCGAACAAGTGTCGTGCGAGAATATATTCAAGAATCATCAGCATGACAAAAATTGGATAGATATATGTTAATACTAAATCAATGTCTAATTCCATTAATACTTACTTTGAGAACCGTTTGAAGCCAATACAATACTGATGGCAATCTACTAAATGTTTTCATATGGCACGGACCTAGTGGGATATGTAAACGCTAGTTAGTGTATAGTTTAATTTACCTTCGTTTTTTCACGTAAAACTAATGAATTAACCTTGTGAATGTTCAGTTCAAGACGAAGGCCCTCAAAATAATCCTCTTAGTTACTAACTACAGTACTACGATCCTGGTACCGGAATGCGTCACAAAGAATGGTCACCATCCAATTTCGAACTACTCTTTGGTACTACCTCAAAAATGAAAGAACCATGGGCATACTTGCACTATTAATCGGGTTTCTTTCCATTGCATCACTAATCATTAGTCTAACAATTTGATTATAATGGATACCACAAAACACAAAAAAAGTTTGATAAAATGGAATCACAAAATTCACATATATCTCGGATTGTACCTGCTCTTTTTTATATGGCTATTTGGATTTAGCGGGCTACTGCTGAACCATCACTGGGAGTTTGCCAACTTTTGGGAGAACCGAAAAGAAATCAAATATCATAAAACTATTCAAATAAGCAGAGAAAGGGAACAATTCCCACTTGTACATGAAATCAAAGGTAAACTAAACCTGGATGGCAGCGTTATTAATCCAAGATTTTCAAACGATTCTATCCTTTTGAATTTTATTATAGCAAAACCTGGAATACGTTATAATGTTCAGGCTAATTTGAATGATGGAAAGATAATGATCACCGAAGCAAAATTTAATTTATGGGGAATAATGAGAGCATTACATACATTACGAAACCCAACTTTAAAAGAGCAGAATGAACGATATCGAACGGTAATAGCTTCCATTTGGAGCATTTCTATAGATATGGTATCGGTGGGTCTTATGGTAATTTGCCTGGGGGGCTGGTACATATATCTGCAAGTTTCCAGGAAAAGATTTTATCTCGGACTTATTTCAATAACAAGTGGCTTTATCTTGTGTATCTATTTTTTGTTTTTATAATTGAAAATATTAATAGATAGTATTACTTTCTGTAGCAGTAGTGCTAATCATATTCATAAGATCGCTCTATCTTCTGCATCCCATCGCCATCTAACAATCTGATTTTTTTTACCCAATTGCCTTTGTTATCGTAAGTATAATCATAGGAAATGGTTTGTATCACTTCCTCCGAGCCAATCATTTGTACTTCCTCTATGAGATTTCCCTGATCGTCGTATTCAAAAGTTATTTTATTGTCATAGTCACCTTCCCCGCGGTATCTTAGTTCTTGGATTTTATTTCCGCTTTCATCATATGTGTAAACAAATCTCTCGTAGATCACTCCGTCCGCTCCCGCATGACCTTCTTTAATCCGATTGCCCTCTTCATCATATTGGAATATCCACTTATCATTGAGTTGACTGTTGAAATAGCCATTTTTCTCTATATGATTTCCCGCTTCATAGACATTTACTGTTTCGTAATCAATCGTCCCATCGGGTAACTTTCTGATCTCTTTGGTCATATTACCCTCTTGATCATACTCGTATTGATAAATGATCACGGGATCACCCTCCCGATACCGGGTATGGTCAATTTTTCTACCCTTATTATCATACTCCCAGGTTTTTCTATCTCTGATGGTTTTTTCCTCGCCAACGATCATTTCCTTATAGCTTTCAATTACATTTCCCTTTTTGTCATAATTCCGGACTATTAAATTTCCGAATACGGAGCCATCCGGGGTATATCCTGTAATTCCTATTAACTGGTTGTTTTTGTCGTAGGTATAATCCATTTTTCCAGCTGGTTCACCACTTTCCAGGCGTTCAATTTCATCTATATATCCCTCTTTATTGAATGAGATAATTTCCGATCGATAAGGATTTGGTTCCCAGGCATCACCTTCCTCCAAAGGCTTGTGTTTTGATTCTTTTAGTGAGGTTACTTTTCCTTCAATTTCCATGCGCTCGAGGTCAATATTTTCTAATTCCTGAGCAAAAAAAGAATGGCAGGAAAGGATTACGCAAAAAGTCGTTAAGGCAATTTTAGTGTTCATGGCTTATAATCTTTATTATTATCCAATTAAAATAATAATAAAACAACAACCAAAGGTTGCAATCGGTATTTATGGAAAATGTCGGCGCTATGTACATGGCTACCCGATGGTTAACTTAGTGGATAAGCAAGCAGGATTTTAAATCAACCTGAATAAGTATTGTTCAAAATTCCGCCATAATTTGTTATATTGGGTATAAACTATAACAACTGTAATCATGAGAACAGTTATTCAATTAACCACTGTTTTTTCCTTACTTTTTTTTGTTGCCTCTTGCTCTTGCGATAGATATAATGAAGCAAAAAATGCTGTCAATCTGGTTAAGAACTTAGCTAAAAACGCTGAAAACATTCAAGAATCCATGGAGGATGCCAATAACCGAATGGAGGAAAGAAAGAAACGAGGAGATACTATAGCTATTCACTATGAGCAATTGGCTGAATACTTACCCGAATCTTTTGCCGGTTATGAAAAAGATGGCGATATGGAAGGAGGGACTACCACAACTCCTGGATTTGGTTCCTATTCAAATGTAGGCCAAGGGTATCTCAATGCGGATGGGGATAAAGTAGAAATTAACATTGTGGATTACAACACAGCTTTTGCTATGTATTCTACCATTATGGCTGCTTATGCCTCCGGATTTGAAATTGACAACACCAATGAGCAAATAAAAGGTTTTGAGCACTCAGATGAGGTAAAGGGCTGGACGGTATTACAAAAAAAAGATCATTCAGCAGAAGCCTATGCTGGTGTCAGTGATCGATTCCATATTACTGTACAAGCTGATAATCAAGAAAGTATCGATTTCGTGATGGATGTTATCACCAAAGAAATACCTGTAGACCGGCTCGCAAAGCAATAGAGCCAATTTTGAGACCAAACCGTTATGATTACTAAAAATGCATTTATTCAAATAGCAATCGCGCTAATAGTCCTTGTTTCTGGCATCCCTTTCGGATGTACCTCCTCAGGAGCGAGTTCAACTTCCAAACAGAGGCCAGAACGAGCCTACACCAGTTTAATAGATATGCTGCGTG
>PVMK01128330.1_pt1 | contig 18806 bp, 15 predicted proteins | sample 1853481 | NCBI WGS metagenome assembly PVMK01 (sample SAMN08533507, study PRJNA380276) | Marine sediment metagenome, whole genome shotgun sequencing project. | reverse complement strand
GCAGCACACTCAGAATGATCACACCAAGTAGGGTCAAAACGGACGCTGATACAAACGCCATGCGGTAGGCCATTACCTCGGCATAGCCCCGGCTGATCATCACGTCGGTTATTGGGCCGGCAATCAGGGTTCCGGGCACTCCCCAGCTTAAAAAGAAGGTGGCATTGAACCAACCAAAGTAGCGTGCGCGCTTGGTTGGCGGGATAAGCACCGATGCAAGCGCATAGGATGTTGTCAGAATGATGACTTCGGAAAACCCTCGTAGCGCATTTATTCCGAAGATCAGAGCCAAATTGTCACTCAGCGCGAAAAGTACAATGGCCACAATGGCCACAACGCTCCCTAATAGCAGAGACGGCCCATCTCCCATACGGCGGGCGAACCATCCGGAAACCAGTCCCGTGAGAATCATGGCAGCCGACTGCGTGTTGACGATGTAACTCAACATTCGGCTGGATACGGCAAAGCCGGATTCCAGCGTGAGGTACTGGGGAATGATAATGGCAATAGAATTGCGGCCGAAATGGATCAGGGTCATTGCCATGAGAAAAACAACAAAAAGTTGTTCGGAACCGTTTGCAGTGCTCTCTTCCGGATCTACTGCAGCATGCGCGTTGGTAAGAATGCCGCCTTCGGGCACCAGCAGCATGGGAGCAATGGATATAAACATTACACCGGCGGCCACGAAAAACAAAGCACCGTGCTGAAACCCCCAGCCCGCATAGTATTGCCCCATCCCGTCATACAAAAGCCCCCCAATCCACACCCCGGCCATGCGGCCCACCCCGCCGATACTGGCCAGACGACCCTGGATCATCGTGCGGTCCCGGGCCCGGTAGATATCTGAAATAAGGGCGCTCCAACCTACATTGGACATGGACCAGAACAGTTCGACAACGGTCAGACCGGCGATGATCACCCAGCCGGCATGGGAACGCTGGGCGGTCAAAGTGTGTGCGTACCATACCATTACCGTGCCTAAGCCGGCCAGGGCCTCGCCATAAATAATCAATGTGCGCCGTACTTGGAAACGGTCTGATATAGTTCCCCACACAAAGGTCTGGCAGAGTACATTGGCTATCATAGGGAAGGTGGCAAACAGCGTGGTTTCCGTGACACTCATGCCTATAAAGTGTCGCAGATAAATGGACAGGTAGGCGTAAAACAGCCCGCGACGGAACATTGCCAGCATTTCAAAGGAGGAAAGACCCCAAAAAACAGCCACAGGGCGATGCTGGTGATTTGTTTGATTATGTGCGATCATTGTTTAAATTAATACTGGGATATCTCGACTTTCGTAACGTTGAGGTTATAATATAATGTGCGTGCCTTATTCCAGTTAATTATTGATTTGTCCATCGAAACATTTCATTAAATATTCGGGTAAAGTTTTTTATGCGTTATGAAGGCCCCATATACCGCCCTCCCAGCGAGGCGGATTCACTGCTGATTCAGGCCACCGTGGGCTGTCCTCACAACCGCTGCACCTTTTGTATGATCTATAAGAACGGACCCCGCTACCGGGTGCGGCCGGTGAGTGAGATCAAGCAAGATCTTTCAGCGGCCCGCGATACCTACGGCCCGCACGTCAGCACCCTGTTTTTTCCGGCCGGCAACACCATTGCCATGCGGACCGACGATCTGATCGCAATCTGTGGGTTTGCAAGAGAAGTGTTTCCCGACCTTGAGCGTATCACCGTTTACGGCTCTTCACAGTATTTATTTAAAAAAGGGCCCCAGGGTTTAAAACGCTTGGCGGAAGCCGGTCTGTCAAGAATTCATGTGGGGCTGGAATCCGGGGATGATGTCACTTTAAGGCGCATCAAAAAGGGGAGCAACAGCCAGGAACATATTCAGGCCGGAAGGTGGGTCATGGATGCGGGCATAGAATTGAGTCTTTATGTCATTCTGGGAATCGGCGGGACAGACCGCACCACCTTGCATGCTAAAGAGACGGCTAAAGTGCTGAATGCAGTTGCACCGGATTTCATCAGATTGCGCACCTTTGTGCCCAAAACAAATACGTTGCTGCTGGACGACGTGCAAAACGGCTCCTTTCAGATGCTGAGCCCCCATGGGGTTTTACGCGAAACCGCAATGCTTGTTTCAGACCTTGAATGCGCTTCCAATCTTTTCAGCGACCATTACACCAACTATATTAACCTTCAAGGCAGGCTTCCCGGGGATAAGGAAAGAATGCTTCAAGAGATCCGGGCGGCCCTTGAGCAGGATGAACAATCGTTCAGGCCTTTTTTTATCGGAACGCAGTAGTGATTGGCAATGTATCCCAAAAGCCACAGTCGATTTTTTATGAAAAATTGCTAAAAACTATAAAAAGCCCATTCTCCATCAAAAGAAAATACAAGTCACCTTTTTGCTTGACAAATAACCCCCCCGGAGATATGTTTCAATTGTTTCATTCGTTTCGTCTGTTGCGCTCGTTCCTGTTGTTTCCCAAAAGAAATTTTTGTGGATAACTATGTGGATAAACTGTCCTTCAGTAAGAACTGCCCGATATGTAAAAGTCCCCTGCTCCGAGGATTTAGGCAAAGGTGGTGGATGTTTTTAATTCCATTTTTTAATTACTACCGCTTGCTTAACGATTCCGGTTAAGGCGTTATGTGACAAATAAAACTAAGAAATGCGATAATTAATCCATAAATTTAAATATAAAGGAGTTAAAAATGGCAGAAGCAAAAGGATTGATGAAACCGGTAAAGCTGAAAAATGAGCTGGCAGAGTTTCTGGGAGCAACAGAACTTCCTAGGACAGAGATCACCAAAAAACTATGGGACTATATTAAAGCGAATAAACTTCAGACAAAGACTGAAAATGGAAAGCCTGAGAACGCCGGCAAGTTCATTGTGGCTGATGCGAGTTTGCTCCCGATCTTCAAAAACACAAAATCCAAAAGCAAATCAGGCAAGGTCACTGACCTTACAAATCTGCAAGAAGGCCAGACGATCAACATGATGCAGGTGGCCGCTGTTGTCGGCGCAAACATAGAATAAGCTTAAAGTGTCTAGCCTGCATATGAATAATGCATTTGAGCAACAGTCCGTGTAGACACGACCCCACGGAGTTCAACGGCTCAAGCGCCTGGAACAGTTCAATCGGTTTGAACGGTTCTTTTTATAAACGAGGACAATTTCAAGGGCAGACCCCTTGATATGTATTCTTTTATATGAAGTGAAACGATAAAAGATTTGATCCTAAGGAAAATTCCCCATGCCGGTAATATATCCAATAAGCAGTGGAAAGGGAGGTGTTGGAAAAAGTTTTATTGCAGCCAGCATAGGGACTTTATTTGCAAAGCTGGGCAAGAAAGTTGTGCTTGTTGATTTGGACCTTGGCGCTTCAAATCTTCATACACTATTAGGAATTAAAAACCCGAAAAATGGATTAAACAGTTTTTTAAATCAAACAGTAAAAAAGCTTGACCGTGTGGCTGTCCCTACAATTGTCTCGAATCTTTTTTTTATCAACTCTTTATATTGCTCTATGGAAATTGCCAATCTGTATCACACACAGAAGCTAAAAATAATAAGAGCCATTACAAAACTTCCTTTTGATTATATTATCTTGGATCTGGGGGCCGGGACAAATTTCAACACTCTGGATTTTTTCTCAACATCGCAAGAAGGAATTATTATCTGTACACCTGAACCCACATCAATTGAAAATTGCTTTCGTTTTATTAAGGCAGCCTATTTAAGAAAACTGAAACAAATTATTAAACGGCACGCTTTTAATTCAGCGGTAAAAAACACTGTTTTCAGCCCAAATAAAAAAGCAATGGAAGCGCCTGATATCATAGATGTTGTTTTAAAACATGACCCGGATAGAGAGAATTTTTTAAAAAACAAATTAAGTGAATTTAAATTCAAGTTGATTATTAATCAGTTTCGCAAAAATATTGATGAAACGCTTGGCGATAAAATTGAAACTGTCTGCAACAGACATTTTTATTCTAATTTTCAATTTCTTGGGAATATCAGTTATGATGCACGAATTCCGAATTCAATTGTTTCAAAGGATATTTATGTAAATAAATACCCTTATACAACATCTTCAACCGATCTGAAAAAAAATAACAGAAAAGATAATAAAAAACAGGCACTTAACATCACAGGCATCAAAAGTATCATGAAAAGCTTTGCTGGGTTAACTTATTACGATATTTTAAATATACCGGCAAATTCATCTTTTATTGAGATCAAGCGGGCCTATAGGGATGTGCTGGCAATTTATAACGATGATTCCCTGGCTACCTATACATTATTCCCAAGCGATGAAAGAGATAACATCCTGAGAATCATTGAAGAGGCATTTTCTACACTAATAGATGAGGACAAAAGGGCTGCCTACGACAGGATGCTTGTTAGTTCCGGTCAAGTTGACGTGTCCATTTTTTCAAGAAAAGATAAAAAAAAGCCTATACCGCTTTTTCATGGCAACAATTTAACCAAAGAAGATGATTTAGTTGAAAGGGTTAAAAGAAAGTACATAGAAAAAAAAGTCAAGAAACTTTCAAAAAATATTCTTTCTAAAGATCTGATTTCAGGAAACGACTTAGAAGAGCTGAGAAAAGCTATAGGAATCGAGATTTCCGAGATTCATGTTGTCACTAAAGTTAGTATTGCTGTTTTAAAAGCAATAGAGAATAATCAATTTGAAGATCTTCCTTCTGGTTTTTATTTAAGAAATTTTTTGAAGTCCTATTCGGAAATTCTTCAAATAGATTCACAGAAAATTATTGACGGGTATTTAAAAAATATTTCTCATGTTTAAAAAAAAATGGTTAAGCGGCTAGGCGGATTTCAAATGCATACTTTAATATTGATTCCTGGTCCTCTGCCTTGGGGCATGCAAATTTCAACCCCTTAAAAATTCAAGATTCGCAAAAGAAATCATCTATGATTTCAATCTGATGTTGCCTCTCAATACAGGCACCCAATCTTGCATTTTAATGATACTCCTATAGCCATAATATATTGTACCTTATCCTATCATCTATCCCGATTAATCTGAGGCTTTAATAATGTATTACTACCTACTTTATGCATAATTGGAGTATAGGTGTCATGCATTTGAAATACAAACTCTTGAGCTCACCCAGGCTGCAGATGTTATTTAGAGTAACGAATAGACGACTCGGAACATATTCATTTCAGCTCCTGTTGGAATCGCAATCGCAAGACCTGAAGGTAGGTTCATAGAAGTTAATGATGCTGTCTGCAGAATGCTCGACTACTCCAAAGAGGAGCTAAGAGAGATGACCTTTTTAGATATTACCTATCCAAGTGACCGTAGTGAAACTCAGAAACTGGCAGACAAAGTATGGGATGGTAAAAGTGACTTCTATCAAGCAGAAAAACGCTATTTAAAAAAAGATGGTTCTCCTGTTTGGGCTACCATAACTGCTTCCGCCATTCGCGATAGAAGCGGGGAAGTCGAATACTGGATTGGTATTATGGAAGATATTAGCGAAGAAAAGAAGGCTAAGGAAGCCTTAATAGCGTCTCATGAAACCCTTCTTACAGTGTTGAACAGCATTGATGCAACGGTATATGTTGCCGATATGGGTAATTATGAAATCCTTTTTATGAATAAATACATGAAAGATACTTTTGGTGGTAATTTAGAAGGAAAAAAATGCTGGAAAGTTTTTCGTGGCGAATCAAAACCCTGTGATCACTGTACAAACAATCAACTTGTTGATGAGAACGGTAAGCCAACAGGAGTATTTATTTGGGAAGATGAAAACACACTTAACAGAAAATGGTACATAAATTTTGATCAGGCTATAAAATGGATAGACGGCCAATTGGTTCGACTACAGATTGCTGTGGATATAACGAAAATCAAGCAATTAGAAAGGGAGCAGTTAGAAAAAGAACAGCAGTTATTGCAGTCACAGAAGATGGAAGCTATTGGCACCTTGGCTGGAGGCATTGCTCACGATTTCAACAACCTCCTTATGGGTATTCAAGGCCGTACTTCCCTGATGTTGCATGAGATAGATTCAATGCACCCTCATTTTGAGCATCTTAAGGGTGTTGAGGACTATATTAAAAGTGCAACTGATTTAACAAAACAGCTCTTGGGGTTTGCAAGGGGTGGAAAATATGAGGTCAAACCGACGGACTTAAATGAGCTTATCACGAGTAGCGCTGTGCTATTTGGCCGTACGAAGAAAGAAATTAGCATTCATAGAAAAATGCAAGTGGATCTCTGGACCGTTGAAGTGGACCAACGCCAAATCGAACAAGTTGCGCTGAACCTGTATGTCAATGCCTGGCACTCCATGCCTGGAGGTGGAAAATTATTTCTTGAAACAAAAAATGTCATGCTTGATGATGATTTTGTAAAGCCATTTGAGCTTGGGCCTGGGAAATATGTAGAAATCTCTGTTACCGATACTGGCGTCGGAATGGATCAGACCACTCAGAAAAGGATATTCGATCCATTTTTTACCACCAAAGAAATGGGCCGGGGTACCGGCCTTGGGCTTGCATCTGCCTATGGAATCATCAAGAATCATAGTGGAATTATAAACGTTTTCAGTGAAAAAGGCAAAGGGGCCTCCTTTAACATATACCTACCAGCCTCTGAAAAGGAAGTTGTCAAGGAAAAAAAACTGGCGAAAGAAATCTTAAAAGGATATGGAACTATCCTTTTGGTAGATGATGAGGATATGATTATTGATGTCGGCAAAGAATTGCTGAAAAAGATGGGATATAAGGTCTTGGTAACCAAAAGTGGAAAAACAGCAGTTGAGCTGTATGAAGCCAATAAGGATGAAATTGATATAGTTATTCTTGATATGATCATGCCGAATATGGGAGGTGGAGATACCTACGATAAACTGAAAGAGGTCGATTCTGATATCAAAGTGCTTCTTTCAAGCGGATATAGTGTTGATGGTCAGGCAACTGAAATACTGGAGCGCGGTTGCAATGGCTTTATCCAGAAACCATTCAATATGATAGATCTTTCACAAAAAATAAGAAAAATTTTGGACAAAAAACAATTTTTAACTATCTTATGATTCTATCTGGCCAGCCGAAGGTGATGATTGCTGCCTTCACCTACCAAAAAATAATGCCCAAAATATTTACAATTGCCTTACGTTATCTTCACTGTTATTAATCCTATAGTGCCCGTTGGTTCAGACAAGCATCCTCAAATTATGATATTATAGCACGGACAACATAAGGAACACAAACAAGGCCAAGGAGCGACGGCTATCTGGCGATGATATCTGTGAATACCTTTTGGCTATTAAAGATCTTTTGTTAAATCGAGATGTAATATGAAAACATTTACCCGGTCGCCAAAGCGTTTTGAGGATGAAAGGAGGTCCCCTGCATGAAAACACCAAGAAAAATTCACAAAGTTTTAAAGAGCAAGCCTGTTATTGAAGGTGCCGGAGTCCATCTCAAAAGGGCCGTTGGTTTCAGCCAGGTTCCTTTGTTTGATCCCTTTTTACTTTTCGATGATTTTCGCTCCGACAATCCTGATCATTACATTAAAGGCTTTCCATGGCATCCGCACCGCGGCATTGAAACGATCACTTATGTACTGCAGGGCGATGTTGAGCACGGGGATAGTATGGGAAACAAGGGTGATATAACATCGGGAGACGTTCAATGGATGACGGCAGGTAGCGGTATTATCCATCAAGAAATGCCTAAAGGAGATTCAGATGGTAAAATGGAAGGTTTTCAACTCTGGGCCAACCTTCCTGCCGCGCAGAAGATGATGGATCCTCGTTACCGGGATGTTAAATCCGGTCAAATCCCTAAGGTGCAACTGGATAATGGAACAGAAATAAAAATTATCAGTGGACAGGTAGGCAACACACCGGGTCCCGTACAGGACATCATCATTGAACCTGAATACATTGATGTGGCTGTACCGGCACATACCGATTTTATCCACCCAACGAAACCAGGACATACTGTTTTTGCCTATGTAATCAAAGGAAAAGGGTGCTTTTGCAAAGAAAAAAAACCGTTCACGTACGAAATTGAAGGAATTAACTACTTTGATATGCAGTGCGACCCTTTATTAGGAAATGAAACGCTTATTCATTTTGAAAATGGCGACCATGTCTCGATGAGTACCGAAGATGAGCCGGTCAGATTCCTGCTCATATCCGGGAAACCGATTGGGGAGCCCATAGCCTGGCAAGGGCCTATTGTAATGAATACACAAGAAGAGCTTAGAGTTGCTTTCGAAGAGTACCGGCAGGGAACCTTTATAAGCATAAAACAACTAGTGTCCATCCATGAATGGCCCTTTTTGTCCTGCATTGATTGGCATCCATGTGTTCTTACTTCTTATCGTTTTATAGGGTGATATCATGAATAACATACGATATGTTTGTCTGTCAGACATGCACCTTGGGCAAGACGACAGCATCCTTACCAACCTCAATTCCGACCTGACCGGTATCGATGTGAGCAGGCCGAGTCCGGCGCTCGTTGCGCTGTGCCACAGTCTGCGAGAACTGATCAAAGCCGACAAAGCTCAGAAACCCGCACCTACCCTGATTCTGGCCGGCGACATCTTTGAGATGGCCCTGACCACCATGAACAACGCTATGATGGATTTTGAACGATTCATCGAACTTGTAATGCCTGAGGGCAGGGAATTGTTCGACAAAATTCTGTACATTCCGGGCAACCACGACCATCACATGTGGGAATTGGCACGGGAAACCCAATATGTGGAGCACTACCTCAAAAAAACCAAACCCAAAGATGAGCTGCAAGTTCCATGGCACGACAGCAGAATGTTCGAGAAAGATAATAAACCTTTGCCGGTTGGATACATCATTAACAACCTGCTCCAGAGATATGATCATTTGAAAAAATTCGAAGTGTCGATTGCTTATCCCAATTTCGGCCTTTACCAGGACAAACGTTGCACCATATTTCACCACGGGCATTTTGTGGAAGCAATCTACCATTTGATGAGCGATCTGGCTTTAATGTTGTCCCCGGGCCTGAAACCGCCGGCGGATATCGGAAAAATTGAGGCGGAAAACTTTGCCTGGATCGATTTTTTCTGGTCAGCCATGGGTCGTTCGGGCGACGTAGGGCCGCTGGTTGAAAATATCTATATCAGTTTGGGTGTTGAAAAAGCCAGGGACAGACTCATTAGCAGTCTGGCCGGGAGTCTGATTAAAAAAAGCGATTGCAAATGGCTGAAGCTGCTGCGCAAGCCTATTGAATGTTTATTGAAAAAGATTGCTGATAACATTATTGATCGTGAACGGTCACGCACAAACGGGCAGCCGCTGAGTGCCCGCGGCGAAAATGGATTAAAAACATACTTAAGCGGTCCGGTTCTTACCCAAATGCAAAACGAAATCAAAACAAAACCCGAAAACGTAACGTTCATTTTCGGACACACTCACAAGCCATACGAGAAACAGTATCTGCTCAAGGGTTACCCCCAAAACCGGGTCGACGTTTACAATACCGGAGGGTGGGTCGTCGAAAAGACTTCACCCGAACCGATGCACGGTGCGGCCGCCGTTCTGCTGGACGAAAAGCTCAACGCCACGTCTCTGCGTCTTTACAACGAAACGAAATATCCGGCACAATACAAGGTGCGGGTGCAAGAAGCAGGCGGTGCAAGCACCAAACCCAGTGCCCTGACCCGGCATGTCAGGTCCCTGCTTGAAAAGACATCTTCTACCTGGAACGAATTTTCCCGAATCACGGCCGAAGAGATCGAGAAACACAAGAAATATTTAAAACATCGCCTTGATAAGTTGGAAAAACAAAGTTAACGCGAAATTCTCATGCAGAGTTTATTTAATGCTACAATGTGACATATAACTATCTGGAACATTATATGTTTTTATTGACATGCGGCCTTAATTATAGTATAAGTAACAACACAGATTCTCTTTTAGATTTGTCTTCTATTTCAAGTTGACTTCTTTCAAAAGCACCTGTTGTTGCCCTCACTTCACTCTACTCTTACACTTCATATTCTTGATGTTAATTGTTTTTGATTTATTGTACCTAACGCAAGAGAAGTCGATATGTACGAGATGTATGAAGTAAAACATGACGAAGTAGTCACCAGGGGCGCAGAAGCAGCCTGGGCCGCGCAAGCAGCGCTGGTCCAGCAGCCCAAGGGCAAATGTGCCAGAATGATATACGGGTTGCTCAAAGATATTGAAACCCCGTGTGAGTTTACCTTCGCTTCAGGCGAAACCCTGCGCCTGGGCCGGTGTGAGCCGGAATTCTCCGTTACCTTCCACTCCGACAGCGTGCTGAAAAAAGGGCTCGACGAATACTTGCTGGGGCAGGCCTACGTTGACGGCGCCATTGAAATCGAAGGCAGCATGCCCAGCTTCTTCGAAATCCGCCCGTATATGAAGGGCAAACTCACATCTTTTTTCATGCTCAAAATGTGGCTGCGCATGCTCTTGCGCAATCCAATCAACCTCAACCGCGATTCCATCGCCCGGCATTACAGCTTCGGCGACGAATTCTACCTGACCTTCGTGGATCGCAAGTACCACCTCTATTCCCACTGTCTTTTTCAATCCGATAACGAAAGCCTGGAAGAGGCCGCCGAGCACAAGTTGGCAACCATGGCCAAGGCCCTGAAGCTCAAGCCGGGTATGCGCCTTCTCGACATCGGCGCCGGATGGGGCGCAGTCACCCGGTATGCCGGCCCGCGCGACATCCACGTCACCGCTTTGACTATCCACAAGGACTCCTTAAAACTGCACCGGGACTTGATTGACACCAACAACTTTTCGAACTGTAAAGTGCTTCTGGAAGACTTTTTAGAACACGATCCCAAAGAACCGTACGACGCCATCGTTATATTCGGGGTCATCGAGCACATTCCCCACTACCGGCACTTTGCCAGGCAGGTGTGGAAGTGCCTCAAGCCGGGCGGAAGCATCTACCTGGATGCCGCGGCTGTGCTGGAGAAATACGATGTGAGCAACTTTGTGCGTAACTACATCTACCCGGGCACCCACACCTATTTGCACCTGCCGGACCTTATCCAGGAATTCCTCATGCACGGCTTCAAGGTGCTTGAAGTGGTGGACGAAACCCATGAGTACGACTTGACCATGAGTCACTGGGCTCAGCGCTTTGATGCCAACCGCGAGAACATTACCAGGGGCTGGGGTGAAAAAGTCTTCCGGTTCTTTCGCATGTACTTGTGGGGAGGTTCCCACGCCATGCGTACCCGCAGCCTGCAGGCCTACCACGTTGTCGCCGAACGCACCCAAGATCCAGGCATCCGTCCGGGACTGTTTAAGCGTATCCGCTACTTCTATCGGAGCTTAACCTAACCGATCCTTCGAACCTTTCCAAGATCCTGTTCAGATTTTTCATGTTCCCGCTTATGGGAAATGGGATCAAGTCTTGTAACCTTTCAAAAATATTCAATTTTGCCTGCCCCGTTAAATTCTTTAACATTTAACCGGGGGGCAAGGCCAATTTGAAAATCCCGGACTTTGAGCGGGAGGCAGGCGCAAAAAATCAGCCAAAATACCTTGACCTAATTTAAAAGCATTTGTTAGTTTCTGGCTGAATGTCAAATTTCGGCTTGACTCCTTTGAGATCGAGACCCACTGGAGGGAGATAACTATGCTTGAGCTTGGAGACCCGTACAGAGAAATGGCTACCACGTGCGCGACGAGGCCCATTGCGGAAAAGAAGGTCGTCTGGAAGCGGTTCGAATCAGAGCCCTTTGGAGAAGGGAGGTTCCAGGCGAAGGTTCTCTCCGGAAAGTTGATTAATTCTGCGGCCGCGATTTTCCGGAAATCCTACCCGGAAGTCTACGGCTCCCCGCACGAGTTCGTGCTCATGCCGGAAAAATACAAAGAACGCATTGCCCTCGACGAGAACTGGGAAAAAGATAGTCGGAGGAAGATTTACTGCATGCCGGTGGTAGTGGAACTCGAAACCGACAGGGTGGTCGCGGCAACCATGCTTACAAAGATCGAAAAGAACCTCCAGGTTGAGTTCACTTTTGCGGCGACGCATCCCAAATATCGACTCAAGAAAATCATGCAGAATTTAAGGGCGATCACATGGAAGACAGCGCTCTCTTCCGGGGCGGAGTATTTTACCACCTTCCTGGAGACCTGGCACGACATCACCCAAAAGTGGTGCATCAAGGACGGCTGGCAGGTAGCAGGTATTTTTCCGGGCAACTTTGTGCGCTGGAAAAAACCGGACCAGGAATACCGGGGATGCACCATTCATTGCTACCGTTTTGTCCGTAACGGTAAAGATTACGCTACCATGCCCGCGGAATGGAGCCTCGCCCCGGAGTTCAATGAACTCTGGGAAGTCCTGGCGCGGATCAACAAAAAAATCGAACAGAAAGGGGATATACCCCCATGGCTGGCGGAAATGGAACCCTCGTTACTCAAAGACTTCTGAACCATTTTCTAAGGGCTATGGGGACATCCTATATTGCCCATTTTAATATTTAACGTTATGTTGGATTTTATGCATGAGCGACGTTCAAATGAAAACCGGATTAATATTTAAATCGGAAATGCAAATGAAGAGACCGGAATCAGGGGGACATGTCTTATCTTTTACAATTTGACAGATCTGTTTTTATTTGGATTAATGCGGATTGGACCAATGCTCTCTTTGATTTGATAATGCCATGGATAACCCATTTAGGCGATCCAAAGATTGTCGGGGTATGGATTGTCGGCATAGGCTTGTTAAGGGTTAAGCAGTTTGCGCACCCTGCCGAGACAGACTTGAGCAGCAGACAAAAATTTAAATTGTATCTGCAAGTCGGTTTATTTTTTTGCCTATTTTTGGTGCTGATTTATGGAGTTAGTGCCGGGGTCTGCAATAGCCTCAAGTATTTATTTGACCGTCCCAGGCCATTTGAACAGCAGCATGTCATGCTGCGAGTCTCTGCGGGCATTGCGTCTGATCTGAGCGAAAATGGATCGTTTCCCAGCGGGCACACCAGCAATGCCTTTATGGTTGCAGCCTTTTTAGCTGAATGTATTCTAAGAAGACGATATGTTTTTTACGGCATGGCAATTATAGTTGCATTGAGTCGAATCTATTTGGGTGTCCATTTTCCCGGTGATGTGTTATTTGGCGCTTTTCTGGGTTGGAGCATTGCCCGGTCAATGTTATCATTTCAATGGCTTAGAAACAGGATCACGCGCGAAAAAGATTTCTATTCTAAAATTTAAAACGCTAAGCTTGGGTAGAATTAAATAAACATGACTGCATGCAACCATAGCAAGCTGATACAATTGCCTGAGGAGAAAAACAGGCTGCGGTGTCGGCACTGTCATTTGACCATCAAAGCTGATGAACTGGGAGAGAGCTATTGCCCTGAATGTTTTGAGGAACACGGCAAAAAACGCTATAATTTTGTAGAGATAGCGGCAACAAATGCAAGAAAACCCCAATTTAAATGCGAAGAATGCGGTATTATGATTATATGAAACTTTCGCAAGTAAACCCTATCTTTATGTGAGGAGAATTATGGAAAAATCGACCTTCAGCGTTCCTGCCGAGCAGCGCTACTTCGAAGATTACGTTGCCGGTTCGGTGTACGAATTCGGTTCTGTCACAGTGGAGCAGGATGAGGTGATTGCCTTTGCCCGGCGCTTTGACCCGCAAGTGTTTCACGTTGATCCGGAATCTGCGAAGGGAACCATCTATGGCGGCTTGATCGCCAGCGGCTGGCATACCGCCGGCCTGATGATGCGCCTCTTTACCGACCACTACCTTTCGAAGGTGGCGAGCCTGGGCTCGCCCGGCGTTGACGAGTTGCGCTGGAACAAACCCGTACGCCCTGGTGACGACCTGGCTATCCGCGTAACTGTTCAGGAGACCAAGCGTTCGCGCTCCAAGCCGGATCGCGGTATTGTCCACTCTTTTATCGAAGTGATGAATCAGAACCGCGAGGTTGTGATGAGCATGAAGGCCGTAAACTTCTTTTTTTGCCGACAGAAATCCCAGGGGAAGATAGAGAACGGGACCAAATCTTGATGGCGTCGTAAAAAATCCCATCTACGGCGCTTGTCCGCCGTCAGTGTGGCGGGCTTGTCCGCCTCAGGCGGGTTGTAGTATTTTTATCCCGCCGAGGTTTGGCGGGGGTATATGAACCTTTTTACCTTGGCACGGCGTAGCTATGCGAAGACGGCTTAGCCATCTATAGTTGAATTCGTGATTTTTAACGAGATCATCAATCTTGAACTGCATAAGAAAAATCGAAAGGGAGCAACAAATGGAATACAATTTTCTCGCAGACACTTATGATACAGAACGGATTAAGACGCTTAGCGTTTGGAGCATGTTCATGGATAATGATCTTTTGTTCCGCCCTGATTCAAATGACCCAAGAGATAGAAATCCACTTGAACATATGGTGCATCAGTGCATGAGTGAAGACAAATGGTTTTGCAATATGTTTAACATTGATGTTGGCGCACCTCCCTTGCCTGAGAAGGAAATACGTCTTGAATTTATTAAACGATATGCCGAAGATTCCGAAAAACGACTTGCAATTCTAAGAGAAAAGAACAAAACCTGGTGGGAACAAGAGGTTTCTTTCTTTGAAACCAAACGGACAAGAACCTGGATTATGGTGAGAAGAATAGCCCACACGGCGTATCACCGGGGAGAACAGACGGCTATATTAAGGATGTTGGGAAGAGAGATCTATAGTATTTATGGGCCGACTGCCGATACCGGTGGTTTGCCCCAGAATAATGCATTAACTATATATGCCTACCCGGATATAAAGTCTCTGATTGCCGGTGAATCAAAAGGTGGTTTAAAAGCAAACCTGCCGGGACCTGGGAATAAACCATGTACGGAGCGACCTGATTTTTAACTAGTGTCCATTCAGAAATGAGGATTTTTGTTCAATATCACTTGTCCCGGCGTAGCCTTCAGGCGAAGACGGAAGGCATGCGAAAAAAATAACCGCCCCGAATAGAGCTCGGGACAGGCAAGCATATGTGTAATATTCCGAGGATTATTTTTTGAGCATAACGCAGCTTGTCCCGTCGAAGCTATTGCGAAGACGGAAGATTGGGCCTCCGGCTCGTAGAGGCGAGCCTACGCCTCGGAGAGCAAAAAGACCATTTATGGATGGACACGAACTCTAAAATGCTATCTTTTCAAGTGGTCGTCTTTCCGGGATATACTGGTGAGGAATTTTGGCTGCGTTCCATTCTTGAGAAACATAAAGATTGCAGTAGCAACTTCCGAACTCTTCAACATCCGGAATGCGGTAGATGCAAGGACAGATAATATCTTTATCGTGCTTGCGGTCTCCTGCAGCTAATCTGCAAGGACAGGCCATATAACCATAGCGTTCCTTGTTGAGTATCAGGGCCTGAAGGAGTTCAAAGACTCTTTCCTTGTCCTTGTTGAAAAAGTAACCCTTGGCTTCCTGAGCTTTCTTGAGCATTTCATAAAGTTTTTCTACTTCCATTACAACCCCAGGGCCTCCTTGATCTTATTTTCCTTATATCCTACGATAACTTCATTACCTATAATAATTGTAGGGAAGGAGCATCTGGGATTGAATTTTTTAACATCTTCCAAAATGGCGGCTTTTTCTTCTCCTTCTAACAGATCGACATCAACAAAATCATAATGAACGGTGCATTCTGTGAGCAGTTTCTTGATAGCTTTACAATGGCTGCAAGTGCTGAGTGAATAAATTTGTACCGGCTGTTCAGACATGTCTTTTTCCTTTTGTTATCAGAATCCAGAAGTATGCATTCTGTAGAAGGTAATATAAAATCGTTTTGTTTTCAATTAAAATTAATAGTAACTATAAAATCATAATTTTCAAGGAGATTTGTTATGTAATATCAGGGTGGGCGGATAGGAAGCGGTATAAGGTCGCCCGACCGATACCGAGAAGTTTGGCCGCTCTGGTCTTGTTCCCTGCGCATTTTTCCAGGGCGACTTTGACAGCATCGATTTCGAGTTTCCTTAAAGGTCCGGTTCTGGAGCGGATTTTTGTACTATCCTTAATTTCCATGGGCAGATCATTAGGCAAAATTACTTTGGCGCGGCATTTTACAATGGCAAACTGCAGGGCGTTTTGCAGCTCCCGTACGTTTCCGGGCCATCGATAGTCAAGCATCAGTGCCAGCGCATCCTGGGAAACATGCAGTTTTTCATGACCGTATCTTTCACCGGCTTGCTGCAAGAAATGTTCTATTAAAATAGGAATGTCATTTTTGCGTTCACGCAGTGGCGGGAGCATAATAGGGATGACATTAATCCGATAATAGAGATCGTCGCGAAAATTGTTCCGCTGGGTTTCTTTCTTGAGATCCTTATTGGATGCACTGATAACCCTGGCTTTAACGCGGATTGTTACTTCTCCGCCGACTCTTTCAAATGTGCCTTCCTGCAGGAAGCGCAGAAGTTTGACCTGCATGTTTTTGGAAAGTTCGGAAATTTCATCAAGAAATATCGTACCGCCGTCGGCTAACTCAAAGCGTCCCTTTTTGTCACGGACAGCGCCTGAAAATGCGCCTTTTACATGGCCGAAAAGCTCGGTTTCGATCAGGTTTTCGGGCAGGGCTCCGCAGTTGATCGGTACAAATGGTGCGCCTCCCCGGAGGCTTTCATTGTGAATTGCGTTTGCAACCAGCTCTTTGCCGGTGCCGGTTTCGCCATAAATATGCACCGGGTAATCATAGCCGGCAACGTCGTTGATCTGCTTGAAAAGCTGAAGCATTTTTATGTCCCTGCCGATAATGTTGGCAAAGCTGCTGAGCTTTCCGGCTCTCATTTTGAGCTGCATCAGATCGGTTACATCTTTGAATGAAGTCAGGACTCCGAAAAAAGTGCCATTTTCATCATTCATTTTTGTAACTCGCATTTCAATGCGTCGAGGTTCCCCACTTTGGGATGTTATATTGACGGAGTACTCATCATTTTCAATTAAAGCCGGGGCTTCCTGGCAAAAGGAACAGTGCCCGCCGCAAAAAGGACCGTCAAAAACTTCGTGGCAATCCCTTCCCAAAACGTCGTTTTTCGTAAAACCGGTTATTCTTGCAGCTTCTTGATTGAAAAAGAAGATGCGCCGGTTCAGGTCATGGGCGATGATTCCTTCCTTGAGATTGTCAAGGATCCGTTCCAGATTTTTTCGATCGGAGATTATTTTGTCGAACAGCAAAGAAGTCATTATCATTTTCCGATATATGCAATGCCGGTAATCAGAAGAAACGTATATGTATATAAGTTAACTTGCAAAGTCAAACAGCTTCAACCAGAACTTTTTTATGCTTGATGGAATAGAATCTCTTTTTTAAATCCTAATTGAGTTAAAACTAAATGTGTCAGTTGTTTGTTGTCCGTTGTCAGTTGTAAATCTAACTCGGTTTATCCGACGTTATGATAACGCTTTGGCTGAAGATTTATAAATCAAGACTTTAGCCCCAAATGAGCAAAATGCTCAATTGGGTGTCAATTGTCCTTTGTCCGTCGTCCGTTGCTAAGCAATAAGAAGCGAAATTATATTTCAACTACAGGTGAAACATAAAAAGAGGCCCAAAGAACCTGTAAAACTACTGACTACGGACAACTGACCATCGACACCTGATCGAGTTTTGGCTCGATCAGGGTTAAATTAGCTACGGACAACAGACAACGAACAACGGACATCGAGCGTTTCGCTCGATTAGGGTTATAGTTTGTATGGTATTTTCCGGTTTAACATGATTGTTTCCAAGTCTATATGCACGTCGTAAACCAGTATCTCGATTCCGTTTTCAGCAGCGCGTCTCAATTCTTCGCCATAGGCGGGATCGATATGGTCGGCCGGTTTAAAAACTCTGGCATCCATGCGTTGAACAAGGTAAAACATAACGCAGCGAAAACCTGAAGCCGTAAGCTCTTGTAGTTCTAACAGATGCTTGCGCCCTCTGAGGGTGACGGCGTCAGGGAAGAGGGCAACACCTTCTTCGACCAGGGTGCAATTTTTGATTTCTATGTAGCAGCGGTCCTTCTCTCCCCTGCTTAACATAATATCGAGCCGGGAACTGCTGGAAACTTTAACTTCCCGAGCCATGTGGTCATAACCGTTAAGTTCTTGCACCCCGCCGGCTTTAATCGTTTTGGAAACCAGCCGGTTTGGCACCTGCGTGTTGATACCTACAAGTGAGGCGGGCATCGCGATTATTTCCCAGGTATACTTTAGTTTCCGTTTGGGATTGTCGTGGTATGACAGATAGACCGGGCGCCCGGGCCGGCAGCAGGCCTGCATGCTGCCTGAATTGGGACAGTGGGCCGTAACGACCTTGCCATTATCCAGTTGTACATCTGCCATGAAGCGCTTGTATCTTTTAACAAGGATGCCGGGGATAAGTTCAGGCCAGAGCAGACCCGGGTTTTTTTTTAAAGTTTCAGGCGTGTTCATGTTTTTCTTTTTATCAGATCTGAGATTGAATCGAAACCCAAAATATAAAATCGCTTTAGCGATTTTATATGAAGCGGTTCTGCCGCGCGGAAGCCCTTTTTCCCGAGGTGATTGAGAAGTTGCGCGACCGAAAGATAAACAGCTGATTTTAAAAAGTTAATGTATCCTTTAAGTGTTGCAACACTTCTTGAGGATAAATTCGGGTCGATCTAATTCTTGAAAAATTCAAAAATCTTTGTTAAATAGATAGCTTCTATGGGTGCCTGTTACTTTTATTTTGATCTTGAAAACCTGGTCCTCTGGGCCGGGATTCTTTACTAATGGTAAGTCAGGAGGATGGAAATGCCCGAAAAGAAAGATTTTATTAT
>PVMK01125592.1_pt1 | contig 18808 bp, 18 predicted proteins | sample 1853481 | NCBI WGS metagenome assembly PVMK01 (sample SAMN08533507, study PRJNA380276) | Marine sediment metagenome, whole genome shotgun sequencing project. | reverse complement strand
CCATTTTTTTCCATGAGTGCCCGGAACCATTCCTGGAACCGCCCCTGGGAACGCCGAGCTCCAGCTCGGCATACACGTCACTACCTATCGCAACAACGCTCGAAGATAGTCAGGGCCGTACAAAGCCTGGATGATCCCGTTGCGCTGGCCTCCCATCGCCCAATGCCCGCAAATGTAGCAGGTGCGATCAGACGGAGGGTGCCACCTTACCCATTGCTGCGATGCATCAATGCGAAGGGTGGGGCCACCCATCAAAGGGTCGTTATCGCAGCGTAGACCCCGGTTACGACGTGGGCCATTCGCTCATAGTCGAGGGTGTCGGGGGTGTCGGTGACCAGGTGGTAGTGTGGGTTGCGGTAAAAGGCGGTGTCGGTGATCATCACCGCGTTCCAACCGTGCCTCCAGAAGTTGATGTGGTCGGAAAAGTCGACCCCGGGCACGATCGCTGGAGCGCTGATGGACCTGACGGGAAGCTCCGTGGCTCCGGCCATCCGCGCCTTGACGCGGCGGGTGAACCACCACGACGAGCCGTTGCCCACCACCGAGATAAAGTTGCCGCGGGACGGATAGAGAAGCCCCATCCCGGGTGCGGGGTACATCTGAGAGCCTGGATCGTCTGAAAAATAGCCGAGCATCTCGAGGCAGATCATTCCACCCACATCAGCCTTGCGCTGGGCCAACGAGTTCGCGTGGACCGCCGAACCCATGGCCGGAGTACGGAAGTTGGGCGGCTCCTCGAGCGGCCAGAGAGCGAGCTCGATGCGGTGGGTCATCTCGGGGCGGTGCCGTCCGAGAAGCCGCGCCAGCTCGAGCAGACCCGCCACCGCGCTGGCGTTGTCGTCGGCGCCGGGCTGCTCGCCGCAGACGTCGTAGTGGGCGCCGATCACCAGGATCGGGGCGCCGGCGGGACCGTAGCGGGCGATGAAGTTCCTGAAGGCCCGGTCGCCGACGCCGAACGGCTGCTCCTCCACCTGCAAGCCGCTCGCCTCGAGGGCCGACCTCACCCACTCGGCGGCGCGGTCGAGATCATCGGGCCGCTCGAAACAACGAAAGCCAGGGAGCCCCGTGAGGCCCTCGACATCGATCCGCAGACGGGATGGATCCGCCGAGACCCCGGACGCAAACGGCTTGGCCTTGACCGGGTTGGTCAGCACCGTCGCGGCCACCACGAGGAGCACGCCGGCCACGGCAAACATCCACACCCACACGCGGAGTACCTTTCGCAGCACCAAACGGGAGGAAGAATAGCAGGATGGGTCCCCAACTCACCCAAATGTAGGCTTCTGATCGGTGCCGCGTCTCGCATTGTTGCATCGTGAGGGGGCGGCGTAGAGTCGAAGCTCCCGTTCGTGCAGAGCGGCCCCGGGGCACCTTCCCTGGGAACGCCGAGCTCCAGCTCGGCATCCACGTCGCTATCTATCGTGACGACGCCCGAAGATGGTCAGAGCCGTACAAAGCCTGGATGAAACCGCCGCGCGGGCCCTTCCTCACTAACCGGAAGAATGCCGAGCTGGAGCTCGGCGGTCCCAGGGACGGTCCCGGAAGCCGTCCCAGGGACGGTCCCAGGGGAGGGCAGGTATGGGTTGTTTTGACCCAACGCCTTTCTCAATTCCTGGGCAAAATCTGGCATTGACCTTGCAATAAATAGCGCTGGAGGGCATCTCGAAGCGGGGTTCACACCCACGTGCCGGTCACGCCAGTCAGCGAGTGAAGAGCAGTTGGCGGCGGGGTCAGGAGGTGGCGCAATGGCAGCTCAGATTCCGGAAACCGTGATTCTCGATGGCCGTCCATACGACCTTTGCGGGGTCAAGGGTGAGAACCTCCTCTTCGATCCACGCGATCATGGGGTCACGCCGATCTCACTCACCTCGGACTGTTGGCGGGGGTACATGAGCACCTACCTCGTTGTGGACGGGACGCTGTATCTCGACGAGATTGAGATCGGGCTCGACCCCAGAGACCCCACCGGTCGTGACCACCTGCTGTTGTCGGAGCTGTTCGGTAATTTGAAGCGGAACGGGAGTTCGACACCGGGCCACTATGAAAACCTCGGATACCCGATCGCCCTCACCGGCGGGCTGCTCCTCGGGCGAGGGTTCATCAACGAGCCCTACGATCGAATGGGTTTCCATCCGGCCTTCATGTTCCAGCATGTGGTGGAACTTTCACTGAACGAGGGTCGGGTGGTCACTCGGGTGGATCGATCGCGCGAGATGGAGGATGTGCGCAAGAAGATGGCGAGTGGTCACTGGGACGGCGCACAGTCTCTTCCGGAGTGGATAGAAAGCTAAGGGCATCCTGCTATCCTCCCTCCCGTGGAGTGGATCGTCTCTTTGACGCCGGAAGCGGCCGCCGATCCGATGGCGGCTATCGCGAGCCCACCTGCGGGGTCCTCGATCGTCGAGCTGCGGCTGGATCTTCTTTCCGGCATCGATGTGGCGGCGGCCGTCGGCGCCTGCCCGCTGCCGGTGCTCGCGACGCTGCGCTCGGCCGCCGAGGGCGGCGAGGGATCGGACGATCCCGCCGCACGGGCCGAGATCCTCGGCGCGGCGCGCAACGCCGGGGCCGCGCTGATCGATCTCGAATTCGCGCGCGACGCGGCTTTGGTCCAAAGTCTGGGCCTCCCTCCAGAGCAGGTAATCCTGTCCTGGCACGACCCGGAGGGAACCCCGGAGAACCTGGGTGCGATCGCCGAGCGGATGATGGGAAGCCCTGCCCGCTGGGTCAAGCTCATCCCGACCGCACGAGGCGTGGCGGACCTGGCAGCCGTCCTCAGCCTCCACCAACGATTCAACGACGCGCCGCGCATGAGGAGGCAGCTGTTGACCTTTGCGATGGGCGCGCCCGGCCTCGCCAGCCGATACCTCGCGCCGCTGCTCGGCCCGCCTATCGGTTACGCGGCATGGTCGGAGGCGGCGCCGGCGGCGCCAGGGCAGCTCACGATCACCCGCACTGAGGCCGTCATCTCCCACCTCGACGGGGCGCCGAAGCGGCTTTACGGGGTGGTCGGTGCGGACGTGAGCTCGAGCCTGAGCCCGGCGCTCCACGCCGCGGCGTATCGAGAGCTCGGTCTACCCTTTCTGATGGTACCGATCAACGTCTCCGATCCCGAGGAGCTTGGCGAGCTCTTCGCACCCAGAGGTTCGACCTGCTTCGACCGGGTCGGGCTCGAGCCATGGGGCTGGGCGGTGACGACCCCGTACAAGGAGCGGGCGGCGGCCGCTGCTGACCGCCATGCGCCGCGGGTGCTACGCGCCGCCGCCGCCAACACACTGGTCCTCGGGCCCGAGTTCGTGACGGCCGAAAACACCGATGCCGACGGCATCGTCGGCTCGCTGGTCAGCCTCGGAATCGACCCGTGTGGACGGGGGGCTGTGGTCCAGGGGACCGGCGGAGCGGCTCGCGGGGCGGCGGTCGGGCTTCACCTCTCGGGTGCCGATGTCATCCTCAGGAGCCGCTCGGACGAGCGCGCACGATCGACGGCTGAGGAGATCGGATTGGACTGGTGTGCGGCGGACGACGCAGCGCCCGAGGGTGCGATCCTGGTCAACGCCACCCCGCTCGGCTCCGAGTCCGGCGAGCCGGGACCCTTCTCTGATGCCGAGGTTGCTGCGGCCTCGGCGGTGGTCGACATGGTCTACGCGGATCACGAGACCGGGCTGGTACAGATGGCTCGCAGGCACGGCGTCACAGTGGCCGACGGCCGCGAGGTGCTGCTCCACCAGGGCATCGCGCAGGTCGCGGCCTTCACGCAGCGGGTTCCACCAAAGGAATCGATGCGCGCCACCTTGCACCACAAGTAATCAGTCATCAGTGATCAGTGATCAGTCCCAGCCACCCATCCCTCAGGCTCTCAAACTGATTACTGATCACTGATTACTGATCACCGGATGGGTGGTCAGGTGTTAGCGGATGCCGACGGCTTTGCGGACTTCGTCCATCAGTGGGGCGGCGGTTTCGCGAGCCTTTGCGGCGCCGGCGACGAGAATGCGCTCAACCTCGGCGGGGTCGTTCTGAAGCTCCTCATAACGGGCCCGGGCATCGCCGAAGGTCTGCATGTAGTAGTCGAAGAGACGCTTCTTCATGTCGCCGTAGCCGACGCCGCCTTCCGCAAAGGCGGTCTCGACCCAGCGCCGTTCGCCGTCGTCGGGGACGAAGAGCTTGAGCAAGTGGTAAAGGGCGTTGTCCTCGGTCGACTTCGGGTCCTCGACCGGGGTCGAGTCGGTGACGATCGACATGATCTTTTTCCGAGTCGCCTTTTCCGGCCCGAAGAGATCGATGGTGTTGCCGTAGGACTTGCTCATTTTCTGCCCGTCGATACCCGGCACGACCGCGACGTCGTCGAGGATCAGGGGCTCTGGGAGAACGAAGACATCTTCGCCGTAGACCGCGTGAAAGGCCCCGGCGATGTCACGGGTGACCTCGAGGTGCTGCTTTTGATCCTTGCCCACCGGCACGAGATCGCTCTTGACGATTAGAATGTCGGCCGCCATCAACACCGGGTAGGCGAAGAGGCCGTGGTTGGGCACCACACCCTGCGCCACCTTTTCCTTGAAGGAGTGGCAGCGCTGGAGGAGGCCCATCGAGGTCACGGTCGAGAGGTACCAGGTCAGCTCGGGGATTTCGGGGAGATCCGACTGGCGGTAGATTACGCTGCGCGAAGGGTCGAGGCCGAGGGCGAGGAAGCCCGTCGCCAGGTCGCGCACGAGATCCCTGAACCTGTCGGCATCCTGCACCGTGGTGAGCGCGTGCATGTCGGCCAGAAAGTAGTAGCATTCGTGCTCCCGCTGGAGGCTCAGGAACTGGCGGATCGCGCCGAAGTAGTTCCCGATGTGGAGGTCGCCGGATGGTTGGACACCCGAAAGAACGCGCATGAACTCTCCTTTCCCTCAATAATCCAGGGCGGATGATAGCAAATGACAAAAAGGCCGGCCGATGCTCATCGGCCGGCAGATTATTGTCGGTTTCCGGAGAGATCAGCCGTCGTTACCGATGGCCTCCACAGGGCACGACTCCATGGACTCGTCCATCTGCTCGGTCTCTTCGTCGTTCTCGGGCTGCTTGTTGACGAAGGAGTAGCCCTCGTCCTCGTTGGCGTCGAAGTTTTCCGGGGCCGTGGTGCGACACACGTCGCAGTCGATGCAACTCGAGTCCACGTACCACTTTCCCGGTACGTTATCCGGAAGCTTGTCATCAGGATCAGCCATTGATCTCTCCTTTCAAGCGGACGCGGCCCCCGCGTCCGCGGGATAATACCACCCGCGATGGCGTTGTCAATTCTCGGTTCACCACCCTGTCACCGAGCGGGCATGTCGACGGGTCGGCGACTGACCCGCGGCGCACCAACAGACTTGCCTTGGTTTTCGTCTTCGCTCGGCGGCCACTGACAATCGATGTTGTAGGGAAACGCGAATGCCGGCAGGATGGCGGTGGGGTCGTTGGTGTTATTGTCGATCAGGTTCCCATAGGTGGTGATACCAATAATGGGCTGGTCACTGCCCGACGCCCAAGCCACAACGCTCACTTCGATGGTGACGTCGTTCGGCGCCCCGGCGATGCCGAAGAGGGTGGTCATCACACTGTTGTACTGGACATGCGCCAGAGGCGGCATGATGACAGTCGACAAGATCGGGTTGCCGTTGATGTCGGGGAACGGTTCCCCGTTTCCTCGGAACGGCTGCAGCACGACCGTGACGGTGCTCAACGGATCGGATGCGTTGAGAACCCCCACATTGTACCGAAATTCCTCGCTCTCAGCGGCGCCGGTGAGGAGTTGGAAGCTGAAATCGCCGTTCTCGCCCACCGCGGAGGGGTCAGCGAGGTTGTACCAGGGCACACCCGGCAGGGTCTGGCCGAAGGTGCCGGTTTCCTCTTGGAACTCCCCCTCGTTGCCGGATCCGGCAGGTAGAAGGTGAACGGGGTGAACACCCGCGAGTTGACGATTGCGTTCTTGAGCACCCTCGTCCCATCGTCTTCGAGGGTGTTGGCCTCGTAGGCAAAGATGACAATGGCACCGGATTTCACGCCCTCCCCGCTGGAGTCGAAGTAGTTCCCAACCGGATCCTCAAGCACCACGTTGCCACCGGGTGGTATGTCAGCAAGCTGCGGATCGACAAAACCGAATCCGTCGTCCTCCCGGCCCCCGAGCCATGTCGAGCGGTCGAGAAACCTTCCGCTGTTGTTGACCAGCCCGGTTGGTAGGTAGACGAGGGCGACATCAATATCCACATCCGCCTCGACGTTGGTGATGAAGAGATCCGAGCGCCACCGGCTCGTTCCCTCACCATTTGTGTGGGTAGCAGCCGGTAAATAGATCAAATCGGCCGCCAGAAATTGAGCGGCGGCTGTACCCGCACCCATTGTGACAACCGTCAGAAGAGCTGCCATCAGCCCTTTACGCTTCATTTAAACCTCCAGTGATACAGTCTCGGCCGATCACCCGCGTATCTTGACAGCATCGCTGTCGATGGGCAAGACGACCCGCGCCTCGAAACCGTGAGGCTCGAGGTTTTCAAGCTCGATGTGCCCGCCCTGGGCCTCGACAAAACGTTCGGCGATCGCCAATCCGAGGCCGCTTCCCCCACGGCGCCGGGTGTAGAACGCGCTGCGCACACGCTCCATCTCGTCGGGCGGAATCCCATTGCCGCGGTCTCGAACGACCAGCGCCACGACGTCGGACCTTTCCTCAGCATCGAGTTCCACAACGCGGCGATCCGCCGGCAGCTCCCTCACCGCCTGCACCGCGTTGAGCACCAGGTTGAGGAGTACCTGCCGTAGCTGCGACTCGTCGCTCAGCACTGCGCCCGTCGGCAGGCCCGGGATGACGCGAAGGTGGACGCCCATGTTCTTCGCTTCCTCGATCAGAAACCGGCACACGTCTTCGAGCATCGTATCGACCCGAACCGGCGCCAGCTCCGGTTCGCTGGGCCGGGCGTAAGTTAGGAAATCGCTCACCAGACAGGCCAGCCGACCGACCTCCTCGCGCGTGCTGGCGAGGGATTCCCGTGCTCCCTGCCCTCCGGCCGGGAGGTCTTCGTCGAGAAGCTCGAGGTTGAGATTGATGGAGTTGAGTGGATTTCGGATCTCGTGAGCGAGGTTGGCGGCCAGGGCGCCGAGGGCGGCCATCTCCTCCGCCTCAAACTGTTTCGCTTCCAGACGACGCGTCCGCTGGATCAGATACCAGACGAATGCCCACGCGAACCCCAGGGTGGCCAAGGTCAGGATCGCGATCATGATGGTCTGCGAAAGCAGGTCACCTCGAAGTTCCGACACGCGCTCGGCAACCTCGGCACGGTCCACGTTGAGGACGACGTTTCCGACCTCTCCGAGCGGAACCGTAATGCGGTATGGGTTCTCTGTCTCGATGACCGCTTCGTCTGATAGGGCACCCTGAACCTGAAGGTCTGAAGCGAGGGCCTCGGGGATCTCCTCGGCCGACTGGCTCCGGGACGAATAGATGACCTTTCCATCGCTGTCAGTGACCTCGATGGACTTCCATATTCGACGCTCGGGGTCGCCCTCCAGGGTTCGGCTGAGAACCTCGCGCCGGGTCTCGATGACGTCGAGCTCTTTCGCCTCGGCGCCACCGAGCTCCGCGGCAATCCGGCGCGCCTCCTCACGCCCCCCTGCGAGGACGTCCTCCAGGTACCGCCGCGAAAGCGATCCGGAGATGAGGTGCCCGAACAGTAGGATGATGCCGAGGATCAACACCAGAAAAACTGCTGCAGCGGCAGCGTATTGCAACCTCAGCGAGCGCCGTGTGCCGAATTTGTTGCCGATTTGGGTCATTGTGGCTCGTTACCGTCTCTCATTTCCAACAGCGTCATCAGATCGAAACCGAAGCAAGCAACATGCCACACCCAGCCTGTACTTCTCACCGGGTGTCTACTGCGGACGGCGAATGGCAGCCCTCTGCCGTGCTTTTCGCGAATCGTGCTCCTCGAAGTAGCTCTACTGCGTCTGCGTCGCCCGATTTGCGAAAAACCCAACATCTGACTACCCTTCGCCGTCCTCGCCACGAAACCTGGTAAGAAGTGCGGGCTCGGATCAGACTCCGCAGGCGGTCCGGAGGTCGGATGTCTTGTTGGTGCGCTCCCAGGTGAACTCCGGCTCGTCGCGCCCGAAGTGGCCGAATGCTGCCGTCTTCTTGTAAATGGGACGCAGAAGATCGAGGTCCTCGATGATGCCCAGAGGGGACAGCGGGAAAACATCGCGAACGGCCGCGGTGAGGCGATCGTCCGGTACATCACCGGTTTCGAAGGTGTCCACCATCACCGACACCGGATCGACGACCCCGATCGCATACGCTAGCTGGACCTCGGCGCGATGCGCGAGCCCGGAGGCGACAATGTTCTTGGCCACGTGCCGCGCCATGTACGAGGCAGAACGGTCGACCTTCGACGGATCCTTGCCCGAGAACGCTCCCCCTCCGTGAGAGCCGACTCCGCCGTAGGTGTCGACGATGATCTTGCGTCCCGTCAATCCGCAATCCCCCTGCGGCCCGCCGATCACGAAGCGTCCGGTTGGATTGATGTGGATCTTCGTATTATCGTCAAGCAGCTCTCCGGGCAAGGTGGCGTTGATGATCAGGTCCCGAACGTCGTTTCTCAGGTCCTCAGTGGTCACCGATTCCGAGTGCTGGCACGAGATCACCACCGCCTCAATCCTCTTCGGTGAGCTCCCCTCGTACTCGATCGACACCTGCGACTTGCCGTCCGGACGCAACCACTCGATCTCCCCGTTGCGTCGCGCCAGGCTCAGACGACGGGTCAGCTGGTGGGCCATGATGAGCGGCATCGGCATCAGCTCGGCAGTTTCGTCGGTCGCGTAACCGAACATCAGCCCCTGGTCGCCAGCGCCGCCGGGGTTGACCCCCTGGGCGATATCGGGAGATTGCGGATCGATCGAGGAAATCACCGCGCAGGTCTCATAGTCGAAACCGAACTTTGCCCGCGTGTAGCCGATCTCGCGGATCGTCTCGCGCACGATGGCTGGGAAATCCACGTAGATCTCGGTCGTGATCTCGCCGGCGATGAATGCGAGACCGGTGGTGACCAGGGTCTCGCAGGCCACGCGACCGTTTTTGTCCCCAGCCAGAACCGCGTCGAGGATGGCGTCCGAGATCTGGTCTGCGATCTTGTCGGGATGGCCTTCGGTCACCGACTCCGAGGTGAATACATGTCGTCCATTAGGTGCCATTGATCCTCCTACCCGCTTCGAGTCCGTGCCCAAATCCGGGATCTACCCTACAGAACGCATACCGTACCACTGAGATTTCCCACCGGTCAAACATCTGTTTGTCTTTGTTGCAGCCGAGACGGCTGCACCACAAGACCGACTCCAAAGCTTGTGGTGTAGGCGTCCCGCCTGCACATGCCGAAACTTATTGAACTGGATTGCTCCAGTTCACACAGCTCACCGGGTGTCGCGGTGACGCACCGCCGCCAGCGCGTGGCTCATGGCCTCCTCCTTCGGACGAGGCTTGAGCTCACTCCGTTGCCGTCGGCGGGTTGACCCATACGGAATGAGGCACCATCATCGTGCGATGCGCCGCCTCGTGCAGATCTCGGTCCTGCTGCTGGTTGCCGGTTGGCTCGCAGCCACGGCCCTCGACCTACCTCGGATGGCGGCGGCCATCGCCGTATCGTGCATCGGCGCGGCGTGCGTCGGCGCGGTTCGCGGGCGAGCCCCCGACCGCCGTCTTGGCGCGGCGCTGTCTGCGATTCTCATCGCACTCCTCGCCGCTCTTCTGTTCCTTCTGGGGAGGAAAACCGGCGGTGCGACCGGTCTTTGTCTTCAGCTGGTATTCATGGCCCTGCTCGCTCCGCTCGTGCCGATCGTCTACGCGATCACCTTTCCCTCGGATCGAGACGTCCGGTGACTCTCTGGCTCCTGATCGTCACCGCTCTCGCGGCGTTCGCCTTCTGGGGTTGGCGTCACACCAGGTCCGCACGAGCGTTTTTCGCCGCGTCGCGTACCGTCGGGCCCGTGCTCGCCGGCATCGGCGGCACCGCCGCCGGGCTTTCGGCCTTCGTTTTCGTAGGCGGGCCCGGCTACTTTGCCGCGGTCGGCGCCGCCAGCCTCTGGATCATCTTTTCGGCGCCGCTCACCGGCGCCCTCCAGTGCTGGGCTGTGGGAGAGCGGGTGGTGTCGCTTGTCCGGAGCCACGACTGCCTGACGGTCCCGGATCTGGTGGCGGCACGCTTCGGCGAAGGATGGCCGCGGGGCTTGACCGCGATCGCGGTGGCGGTGGGCGCCGTCGCCACCCTGGCGGTCCAGGTCAAAGGTGCCGCCATTGCAGGTGAGGTGCTGCTCGACGTACCCGGATGGCTGGTAGCCGGGGCGGCGATCGCGGCCACGGTCCTGTACTCCGCCGCAGGGGGGATGCGCGCCGGAATCCTGGCGGAGGCGGCCCAGGGCGTCATCATGGCCGCAGCCGCCGTCGCCCTCGCCGTCTTCGCTCTCGCGCGTGCGGGGGGACCGCGCCAGGCGGTCGCCACCATCGCCGAGCTCCGACCCGAGCTGCTCGACCCATGGGGGGGCCCCGGACCGACCGCCTCCATCGGGCTTTTCCTGCTCTTTGCCCTCGGCACCTGCGCCCAGCCCCACTATCTGCAGAAGTTCCTGCTGCTGCGCGACCGGGAGAGCCTGCGCTGGCTGCCAGCGGTAATGACCGGCGCTTTGCTCGCGGTGCTCACGGTGTGGGTCGGCGTTGGCCTCGGGGGAACCGCGCTGTGGCTCCGAGGCGAGCTGACGCTTCACAGCCCGGACCAGCTCGCACCGGCGCTGTTGGCGAGCACCGGCTCTCGGGTGTTCATCCTCATCGCCGCGGTGGCGGTAGTCGCAGCCGTGATGTCGACCGCGGCCTCGCTCCTCAACCTGGTCGCTGCGGCTGTCACCCGGGACCTTCCGCAGGCGCTCGGGCGAACCCCCGCACCGGGCCTCGGGCCGGCCCGGGTCGCTACCCTCGGCGCAGGCGTCGCAGCCGCAGGCCTTGCCCTCCTCTCGAACCGGCCGGTAGCCCTGCTCGGTGTGCTCGGCTGGGGGACCTTCACGGCAGCCCTGCTGCCAGTGATGGTCCTCGGCCTGTCGTGGAGGGGCGCCGCCCGCCGCGGAGCCATAGCGGCGCTAGCCATCGGGCCGTTGGTCCAGTTGAGCGCCGAGTGGGCGCGAACATCGGGCGCATTGGCGGTACGCTGGGAACCCGGCCTTCTGGGCGCCGCTGCCGGCGCCGCGGCGATCGTCCTGCTGTCGAAACGGGAGAAGGATCGATGACGGCCCGATGGGACGAGTCCTTGGTCCGTGAGCTCGCGCGGCGGCTCGAGGATTTTCGCCGCTCATGCAGGGTCACCACCCTGGCCGAGGAGCAGGAAACGTCGCGTTCTCCTTTCCGGCTCCTGGTCGCCTGCATGATCTCCCTTCGCACCAAGGATGAGGTGACGGCCGAGGCGAGCCGGCGACTCTTCGAGATCGCTCCGACCCCAAACCACCTGGCGGAGCTCGAGGAGGGGCGGATCGCCCGCGCCATCTACCCGGCGGGCTTTTACAACACCAAGGCAGCTCAGCTCAAGGAGATCGGCAGGATCATCCGCGACGACTTTGATGATGAGGTGCCCGCGAGCGAGGTCGATCTGCTGGCTATGCGGGGGGTCGGACGCAAGACCGCCAACCTGGTTCTCGGGCTCGGCTTTGGTATTCCCGCAATCTGCGTCGACACCCACGTCCACCGCATCTCCAACCGGCTCGGGATGGTATCGACGAAGACGCCCGAGCAGACCGAGCGTGCCCTGATGGAGGTGCTGCCGCGTGATCTATGGGTGCCCATCAATGACCTGCTGGTGACCTTCGGGCAGAATCGCTGCCACCCAACCTCGCCCCGATGCACCAGTTGTCCGCTCGAAGATCTCTGCCCAAGAATAGGCGTCACGCGCTCGCGGTAACGCTCCAAGTTTTGAGTTTAACGCCCGCTCCGGCGAGGGTTCTTCCGACTTGAATATCCCGATGCTCCGCGGTTGCATTGCCCACTGAAGTTCGCTCCCGCGAGGAGCTACGAAATTTCGCGCGGCCCGTTTCTCAGAGCGCTTCCCGTGAGGATGCCAGGCACGCCGACATGATGTTACTCGCGGCCTTGCGGCCGCGGTGAAGCACCGTCGCCAGCGCGTGGCTCATGGCCTCCTCCTTCGGATGAGGCCTGAGCTCACTCCGCTGCCGCCGGCGGTTTGAGGACAACATCATGCCGGGATGCCAGGCACCTCCGGTGAACACGGGCTGTTTCCCGAGGCGTTTCCGAAAATCCGAAATCCGAAATCCGAAATTTCTTAAGGTCGGGTGTGTTGGCGGCGGGTTAGTTCGCCTGGCTCTCTTGGCTGAGGTTTTCCAACTTCTGCGAGACGTCGCGATAGGAGGGGTCGGCGGCCATGATCTCCTCGTAAATCCCGAGCGCCTGCTCACCGTCTCCCGCGCCTTCATAGGCTCCGGCGAGATCGTAACGGAGAGCGATGCGGGCATCTTCGGAGATATCCGGAGCGACCAACGCCTTCTGGTACCACTCTGCAGCCTCCGCCCACATCCCCTGTTCCTGATAGCAGACCCCGATGACAGAGCAGCTCTCGACAAAGAACGCGGTGTCCCTGGCCGCCACCTGGAACTCTCGGATCGCTTCCGGCAACAACCCCATCTCGCGATAGGCGATGCCGAGGTTGAAGTGGGTGTCGGAGTCTTCCTCGGAAAGTTGCTCGGCAACACCCTTCTGGAACTCCCGAAAGACCTCCTCGAGGACCGCCTCGCCTTTTCCGCGCCCTGTGGCTTCCTCGACCATGGCCTCCTCGGCCGCGAGCTCGGCTTCCAGCTCTTTCGCGAGGTCGATGTATTGTTCCTCGTCCGCGAACAGCTCCTCGGCCCCCTCTTCGGCGACCTCGACCTGCTCGATGAAAACGCCCACCTCTTTCAGCTTGAGCCTGCGGCTGAGAACCTCCGGATCTTCTCCATGCTCCTCCTCGAGCCTTGCGAGGACGCGCGCAGCATCCTCGTACAGCTCCTGATCGAGGAAGAAATCGATCTGCTCGAGGTCGCCCATCGAAGGACCCGCAAAGCTGTCACTGATTTCAACGAGCTCCTCTGCCACCTCTTCCACTACCGGCGGCGGAACGGACACCTCCTCCGGAGTCGCCGGCACCGGCGCCTGAACGGCCGGAGACTTCAACAACTCGTCATCGGCGGCCGGTACCTCGGCCTCATCCACGCCAGCTGAGAAGTCGACGGCGAACTCCTCCACCGCCGGTTCCGGTTCCTCGGTGGGGGGCGGCACGGCGAGATCGCCCTCGACATCGACCACCTCGATCAGATCGCTCTCCTCGTCCACGAACTCCGTAGCCGGTGGTTCCTCAGCCGCGGACGCCTCCGCGGTTGGTGCCGATTTCTGGACCACCGCGACCGGAGCTTCCGCATCGTCCGAAGCCCCGGCCGCCGCTGAGGCCGCAGACGCTTCGCTGAGCTCCGGAATAGCGCCCAACAGATCCGAAATCTCATCCATCGTCCCCTGAGTCCGGTGGTGCTCGACGACCGGTTGCGCCATGGCGATCGCCTGATCGCGATCGCCGTGCTCGACGTAGAGCAGGGCTAGGCGCTGCCGCGGTTCGAGCTCTTCGGGACAGAAGAGCACCAGGTCTTCGAGGTGGTTGATCGCCTTCTCGACGAGTCCGTACTTCGCAAAGACGCTGGCTTCCGCCATTCTTTCCTCGAGGTCAATCGCCTCGGCCGCCGGCACGTCCTCGGCCCGGGTCGGTGGAGCGGGCGTCTCTTCCGCCGGTGGCGGCGGCACTTCGAAATCGGCCGTTTCGACCTCAATTTCCTCATCGAGGTCGATTACGATCTCGTCCGCCTCCTCCACGACGGCAGCGGCCCCCGACGCCTCACCAACATCAAGACCATCTAGGGCCGCGAGCCGTTGCCGGAACTGCGCGTTCTCCGGCTCGGTCTCCAGTAGCTGGATGAACAGGCGTTTGGCGGCATCCTCATCGCCAGATTGGTACAAGCTTTCGGCAAGCGCAGCCCTGAGATTGAAGAGGGTTTCCTCCTCTCCGGACGGGCCGTAGGCGCGCACTGCCAGCTTCAGCACTTGCTGGTCCCCGGGCAACTCCTTCAACAGATTCTCGAGCGCCCCCTGCGCCCCCTTGAAATCACCCTTGTCGAGCATCGTCTCGACCGCAGGCACCAGCATCTCCCTAGCCTCGGCGGTTTCGCCGGTCGATACCATGGCGCCGCCGACGAGGGACCTTATTTCGGTGTTGCCAGGATCGGCCTCGAGGACCTCGTTAGCAATCTGCACCGCTTTGGCGTTCTCACCCATGCCCATGAGGGTGCGCGCGAGAAGAGTCTTCAGCTCGGTCGAGTCCGGCGACCGTTCGACCCCGAAGTTCAAGAACTCAAGGACAACCGGAGCTCGCCCGGCGTCGAGGAACGCAACGCACGCCGGAACAAGGAACTCGCCCTCGGGCGGATCCTGCTCGATCACGTGGCGATAAAGACGTTCCGCCTCGTCAAGCTTCCCCGCATCCAACAGCACGGCGCCGAGGCGCGCGTAGACCTTGAGCGCCGATGTCGTGTCTTCGCGACGCAGCAGGAGGTCGGCCAGGCGCAACGCCGCCACGTGGTTGTTCGGATCGAGGTCGACCAGCTTCTCGTGGGATTCAATGGCGTTTTCGAGGTCGCCGTTCTTGACGTACCAATCGGCGAGGATCTGGTACTCCCTCTTGGCTTCCACCAGGAGTCCCTGGTCAAAATAGAGCCCCGCAAGCCGCTCGAAGATGTCGAGCCGCTGAGGATCCAAGCGCTGGATTTTCTTCAGGATTGCGATGGCCTTGGTGGTGAATCCGTCCCTGGAAAAGTGCTCCGCGATCTCCTCGTAAAGCTCTATCGCGCGCTGGAGGTCGCCGACCCGGCCGTACAGATCTCCGACGCGATTGATGATGGTGGTGTCGCCGGGAAATTTCTTGAGGACCTTCTCGTACTCTCTGATGGCCTGCTCGAGCTTTCCCTTCTGAACGAGCCTCTCAGCATCCCTCAGAACCTTGTCCCGCTTGACGGCCATGAACCCTCAGACTCCCTTTTTCCTACGACTCAAGGGGCGGTACGCCAATTACGCAACCCCCCTTCACAATCTGGACTGATTTGTCCTGATCCCAAGTCTCATGGTAACACAGGCGACCACCGGAAGCTCCGCCGGTGAAACGCCCCGGGACCCCATTTCTCGAGCGCTAGCCGGTGGGTAACCGTTCCGTAGCCCTTGTTCCGTTCCCAACCCCAGTGCGGCTGCCCGGACCCGAGATCGACCATGATCCGATCGCGATGGACCTTTGCAAGGATTGACGCGGCAGCCACGCTGAAATACTCGCGATCCGCCTGTTTCGGCGACAAGACCCGACACCCTAAATCACCCGGATCCACGTAGTCGGTGACAACCACCGCCTCCGGCGTGACCAGGGCGCTCGCCGCCGCCCGCATAGCCAGACGCGTCGCCTCGAGGATATTGAGCTTGTCGATGAGCTCGACCCAGACCTCACACACCGCCCACCGAACGCCGCTCGCCCGCAATCGGGAGGCCGCCTCGTCACGCCGTTTCCAGGTCAACTGCTTGGAATCGCGAACGCTCGGGTCATCGGGAATCACGGCAAAGGATGCGGCACAAACAACCACCGGTCCGGCCAGGGCGCCCCGACCAACCTCGTCGACACCGATGATCGATTCGGCGCCGCGGAGGATTTCGCGGTCTTTCAACCCGAGAGATCTCATGGACTACCGGTAGGAATCTCGGCCTGTCGCCACGGCGGGTCAGCGGGCGCGGTCGCGCTCCTTGATGCGCGCCGCCTTACCGCGCAGGTCACGGATGTAATAGAGCTTTGCCCGTCGCACGCGACCCCGTCGAGAGACTTCGATCTTGGCAACCGAAGGCGAATGCAAAGGAAATGTTCGCTCCACACCGATCCCGGACGAAATCTTGCGGACCGTGAAGGTCTCGGAGACGCCACCGTGCTTGCGCGCGATAACCAGACCCTCGAAGACCTGGATGCGTTCCTTCTCGCCCTCTTTGAGACGCACGTGGACCTTCACGTTGTCGCCAGGACGAAAATCCGGTATGTCGCTCTTCAAGTACTCCTGCGTCACTTCGCGGATGAGGTCCATTTCATTTGCCTCCCAGGGGAATCGGGAGCGGCTGAAACCGCTTCCCGGGGCGGGGAGTATACACGCCTTCCCCTGGGAGGACAAGGGGATACGGCAGCATGAATTAGGAATTAGGAATTAGGAATGCCGCACGCCTACCCATTTCGGATTTCGGATTTCGGATTGCGGATTTTCGGAAGCGCGCCGGGAAACGGCCCGGGTTCACCGGAGGTGCCTGGCATCCCGATATGGTGTTGTCCTCAACGTCGTGTCGGCGTGCCTGGCACCTCGCGCGGCATCGCTCCGAAAAACGGATCGCATGTCGGCGTGTGGCATCTTCACGGGAAGCGCGCTTGGAAACGGGAAGTGCGACGGAGGGGCAACGTTGAACGTTCTAACGTTTAACGTTTGAACGTTTTTCACTCACCCGAATGCACCGGAAGCCCGCCGTCCTCTTCTTCGCCCCAGCCTTCGGGCGCTGGGATGCCGAAGAGATGGACAGCGCCTCCAAAGGGCACAAAGACCACCCTCCCGTGTGCATCGAGCGCCCCGTCACCGGGCCATGGTTCACCGCCAGCGGCCTCGAACGCGCGAAAACCGAACGGCACCTCGGCGTCATCTGGGGCGAGCCAATCTGGGATGACCAGGTCCCACCGCTCCTCGTCCTCGGGAACTTTCTCGAAGACCAGCTCGCCGGCGGGTCTCGAACCGAGATCCTCGCGTTGCGCCACGAGCTCCTCGGCCTCGTCCACCAGATCCTCGAGCATCTGCTCAGTGAAGGCCTGGACCAGCTCGCGGTTGTCGGTTCCGCCGATTTCCGCGGATAGCAGCAGCCGGTAGGTCTCCCCATCGAGCTCGTCGCCGGCGAGGAAGTCAAACGCGAGCTCGGTGCCATCCTCGACCGCTTCGACGTCGAAGGACGAGCCGTGAGCGAGGTCGCGAACCACCAGCGCCAACATCATCTCCTCCAGGGTCGCGGCCGGAAAATCGACCTCCCAGCCCGTGTCCCAGGTTGCCATGTTCACCTCCATATCTTGAGGAGTTGCTGGTTAGTCATCGACACCCCGCTTCTTGCCGAAGATCGCGGCCACCACGATCCCGAGCAGGTAAAGCAGGATCATCGGCACGGCGAAAACGGTCTGGGTGGCGATATCTGGGGTCGGGGTGATCACCGCTGCCACAACAAAGATCACCAGCACCGCCCACCGGAACCAGCGCACCAGCTGACCCGCAGTGACAATGCCGAAACGGGCGAGGAAGAAAATCAGCATCGGCATCTCGAAGACCAGTCCCATGCCGAGGAGGATTTTCGACATCATCGAAAAATAGGCGCCGATAGTCACCACCTGCTTGAATCCTTCGCCGACTCCGAGCAGGAACTTCACCACCATAGGGAAGGCGACCAAATACCCGAAATACCCGCCGGCCAGAAAGAACAGGGTGGTAAAGAAGAGGAACGGCAGGAAGAGCCTCCGCTCCCGTTTGTAGAGCCCCGGTCTGAGAAAGAACCACAGCTGCGCCAGAAGCACCGGCGCGGAGACAAAGATGGCGGTCAGCAGCGCCACCTTGACGTAGAGCATGAAAGGACCTGGCAAATCGGTGAAGGCGAGCTGCTCACCCTCCGGCACGGCGAGCAAAAAGGGTCTTTCGAGCCAGTGGAAGATCCGAGGAGCAAAGTACCAGCTGCCGAGGAAGGCGACGAAGAGCGCGATGACGCTGTAAAGAATTCGGCGGCGCAGCTCGTCGAGATGGTCGAGCAGCGTCATCCGCGGGAGACCTTCCTCCAACTCCTTGTCGATGTCGCCGCCCAGCTCCGGTTCCGGGGAGCTCACGATCTGTCGGTCCCTTCGGTGTCGTCCGCCGATTCAGCCGGCTTCTCGAGCGGCTCTTTGCAAGAGGTCGTCAGATCGGAAATCCCAACGGGATCTGTGATGGTTTTCTTTATTTCCTTGAGATCCTTTTCCACCTCACGGATCTCGTCCGCTGCGACCTCGTCCTCGATGGTCCGCTTGAACTCGTTCGACGCGCGCCGAAACTCACCCATCGCGCGGCCGATGGAACGTCCGATCTGCGGCATCTTGCGCGGACCGAAGAGCAGCAGCGCGACCACGAAGATCAAAATCAACTCGGGCATACCCAGGGTTCCGAACACAAAGCCTCCCGGCGCCAGTATAACCGGAGGAATTTCGGATTTCGGATTTCGGATTTCGGATTTCGGATTCGACGTCCCCCAGCTTGAATCCTCCGCTGGGAAGCCCCAGTCTGCGTGGCGCTGTTGCGGAGGGTCTCGTTGCGAGGGCCGCGAGACGTGGTCAGCTGGTGCGCGTCAGCGTGCCAGGTGGCCGTGGTTCGCGGGCCGCAGCAGAGGCCCGGAGCAACAGCGGCGGGGGCGGCGAAGCCGCCGCGCCGACCTCGGGCATTCCAGGATTGAACCAGGCCCCGCGGAATCGGAGTGAAACGGAGATTCCGCGATCGCGACGAGTTTGGGCCTCTGGGTGCGTTTCTCCGACTGGAGGGAGGGAGGGATAGGCCGTCCGGCCATCCCGACCAAGCGGATGGAGGAAAACGCGGCCAGAGGTCCGGAATCGGCGCGATCACACAAAAGGTGGGGGGTGCGTGTTCGGTAGAGGGCAGCCCGCCGGCGCGCCGC
>PVMK01116552.1_pt1 | contig 18819 bp, 27 predicted proteins | sample 1853481 | NCBI WGS metagenome assembly PVMK01 (sample SAMN08533507, study PRJNA380276) | Marine sediment metagenome, whole genome shotgun sequencing project. | reverse complement strand
CCGGACCGAACTCGGCTTCGCGAAAGTCCAGATCGACAGCGCCCATCACGCTGAGCACACGCATTTTCCGGGGCACGCTCCACGTGCCTTTGCGCTGGACGCCGCTGAGGATCGTCCGCACGCGCATGTTCTTGCGAAAGCGGGTCGCGATGGCGCCCTGCGGAGTCTCCGCCTGCCGGACCAGGGATTCGCTCAGTTCTGTTTCCGCCGCAGGTAGCAGATCCGTGAGCAACTCATCGAGCTCAGCAACCGATGTGGCGCGGTGGGCGAGATCCACGCGCTGCTCGAACTCGTCCATGTCCAGGGCGTCGTTGGCGAAGTGGGTCGACAATGTGTCGATCACTCTTTCGCGCCGAGTGCGTAGCGCCACGAGCGCCGGCTTGTTTTGACCAACCACAGTGCTACCTCATCGTCGATGCCTTCAGGGCTAGTTATCGGTGCGCGCCAGGAGGTCCTCGGGTGGCCATGTCAGTGCACTCGCTCCCGCCAGCCTCGGAACTACCCCTCGAAATTGTTCGCGGTCATGAGCCACCTTCCGCGACGGTCAGGGCGTCGCCGACGCGCGCCTGGAAGCCGCTATGGCATGACATGCACCCCTGCTGCGCAACCGCGACTAGTCCGAACAGCTCTGACGTAGTGCGGGAGGCATCGACTGCCTCGACAAGATCCACCGCAGTATCGTGAACGGCCAGGTCCTGCTGTACAAATGCCGGAAACTCGCCTCCCAGAGCGGCCTGAATGACTGCCACTTGTTCGGGGATCGCCCTGGGATGTTCCGCGATTCGATTCGCAGCGGTCCGCACAACCTCGTGGTCTCCGATCCAGATCCCGTGCGCTACGGCGGCAAGGTCGGTTTCGAGCCCGCGCATGATATCCCGAAGCGGCAGATTGGACGGCCGGGCCGACGCCGCTGGGTCGGGCTGCGATGGCGCGGTCTCCTCGGGTGCGTCCCGGCAGGACAGCGCGATCACGGCCAACGCGGCGATGGCGATGTTTCGTCGCAGGTTCTTGTGCATTGAAAACCTCTGCAGTCGCGGGGTTGCTGAGTTAATCATCTCATACCTGGCGGGGTGTTCACAACTCGCCTCGTCCACCTTCGTCGCCGCTCATCAGGAGTTTCTCGGTGAAGTCGAGCCGCTCGGACAGCGCGAACATCTCTTCCTGGACCGTGAGAAGTTCCTCCCGCATCTCATTCACCTGACCCACCAGCTGATGTGGGCCTGCCTCGCCAGTGGTCCCGGCCTCGATCTGGCGGATGCGATGCAACAGGTAGGCGAGTATGCCCATCATCGCCGTGCTGCCGATGACGGCGGCGAATACGATGAACAGGGCTGTCAGGCTACTGATCACTTGAATCTCCCTGCTGTTTCGTCATGCGCGAACTGTACGGCCGGTTTGGACGCTCGCTGCCGGCCGAGCACTTCAGGCTGAGAATCAACGATCCGACCAGACTGCCAGTTCGTTTCCGCTCAGATCGGTGAAATGAAAGCGCCGCCCACCCGGAAACTCGAACGTCTCCCGGACGATGCTCCCTCCGCTCTGTCGGATCCTGGCTTCTATCTCCTCCAGGTTCGTAGAGTAGAGCACGACGAGTGGGCCGCCTGTCGCAACGGCCGGTGCCACACTGAAACCGCCGGCCAGTCGACCGTCGGTGAAGCTCGTGTAATCAGGACCATAGTCAGTAAACTCCCAACCGAAAACCTCGGAGTAAAACTTCCTGGTTTCCTCGATGTCTGTGGTCTGGAACTCGATGTAGTCCACACGACGGTCCTGCTCTGCCTGGCTCATGAGATCGTCTCCCATTGAAGTCTCTGCAGCTTCATCCGGCATGGTGTCCCGACTACTGCCTGGACTCTCACCGCATGCCAGGACGGCGAGCATCGTACACGCTAACGCATACCGAACAGTGACTCTTGACACCATGATTAGGGTTTCCCTTCCACTGAATAGTGTTGTGACTGCGCGCTGCCAGCACCCGGTGAACAGTGGCAGAACATGCACGGGCTCGACAATGGGCATCCGTTTCAAGGCGAATCGTACATCACACCGTGATGACGACTTTCCCCCGGGTGTGACCCTGTTCCCAATACCGGATCGCGTCGGGGACCTCTCTCAACGGGTATGTTCTGTCGATGACCGGAGTGACGTCTCCGGCTTCAATGAACTCCTTCAGCGCAACCAGGCCCTCGTTCTTCGGCATTGAAACGAACGTGCGCAGGTTCTGGCGCACGAACGGCGAGAGCATCAGTGCCCGAATCTGGCGATCCGTGCCCCCGAACCACCGTCCGCCTCCTTCTCCTCCGACGATCACCAGCGTCCCCTCCGGAGTAAGAGCCCGTCTCAGGTGTGACAACGAACGTCTGCCCGCCGTGTCGAGGATGACGTCGTAGTGATGCCGAGCGTCGGCGAAATCTTCTCGAGTGTAGTCGATGACGTGGTCAACGCCAATCGATCGGACGAGGTCCGTCTTCGTCGTGCTGCATACGCCGGTGACTTCCGCTCCCAGCGCCCTGGCGATCTGCACCGCGAACGACCCCACGCCTCCTGCCGCGCCGATAATCAGCACTTTCTGCCCCGGCTTGACCTCTCCCACATCGCGAAGGCCCTGGAGGGCGGTGTGCGCGGAGTCAGGGACGGCCGCCGCCTGCTCGAAGGTCAGGTTCTCCGGCTTCAGCACCAGCTTGTCCTCTCGAGAAACCGCGTATTCGGCGAAGGAGCCGTCGCATTCACCGAACACCTCATCGCCAGCCTGGAACCGGGTTACGTCCTTTCCGACCGCTTCAACCGTCCCTGCGACATCGGTGCCCGGAACACGGATCTTCGGCTTGCGCAGCCCGTAGCCCGCGATCCGCACCACGTACGGCAGGCCGGTCATCAGATGCCATACAGCGGCACCGACGCCGGCCGCGTTCACGCGCACGAGCACGTCCTCATCCTCGATCACCGGCTTTTCGATGTCTCGGAGTTCTAGCACGTCGGGAGAGCCGTATGTGTCCTGGACGACTGCCTTCATCGAAACTACCCGGCATCTCGTCAGGGCTGACCGGGAGTCACCCGCTCGAAGCCGTACCGCTGGTCTATCCACGACGCAAAGGCCTCGGAGCGCCCTGGCCGCACGACGGGCCACACGGACTCGAAGTAAGGCACCTTGAAGAACACGTTGCTCAGGGAATTATCGAGAACTTCTTCCGGTAGAATCCCGAGGAGCACTTCCCGATGAGCCTGCTCAGTAACGACAAGTTGAGATGCGTACCAGAGACCGATCGCCATTCGTTCGTCTTCCTCCAGGTCATCCCGCGTAGCGCCCTGCAGCGCCCGTGCGGCTGCTCGTCTGAACACCGGGTCCGAAGCCTGCGAAGCATTGATGTCGACCAGCTTGCCGACGAACGATCGCCACGCCTCGGCCTTTGATATCTGGTTGCCGAGCCGTACCTGGCGCGCCAGGTAGATCACGGTAATACCGACCACGGCGGCTCCCACCAACTCGCCTATCGCGCCCAGGGCTTCCCAGTTCATCGGCATCCCGTTTCCATAGTCCATGCATCCCGGATTAGCGTCAGTAGTCAGCCTCGGGCATCCAGGCCGAAGTCGCTCTCGAGCGCGGCGTACCAGGTGTCATCATCCACAGCCGCCCACTCGACCCATTGCTCGTCCGTCATGGCCGCTCGCCACTCAAGGAACGGTGCCGCATCCGGTCCGACGGGATGGCGCAGTCCGGCGGAGTCATCTTCGATCACGTCGCGAATCCTGTCGGCGACCAGGCTCGGGCCGGTCGGATTCTGAAGAGCCGCCGAGAACATTCCTGCGAAGCGCCGCTGGTGGGGATACTCAGTCTCGACTGTGTCGGTCGTAATCGCTCGAGCCATCTCCGTGTCGATGATGCCCGGCTGAATGATCGCAACTCGAATTCCCAGGGATCTCACCTCCTGGGCCACCGCCTCTGAGATTGCCTCCAGTGCAAACTTTGACGCGCAGTACGGGCCAAGCGGAGACGAAGCGATCCGACCTGCCACAGACGTGATGTTCACGATGCAGCCGCTTCCTCGTGCTCGCATGCCGGGGAGTACGGCTTTCATGCAGCGGATTGCGCCGAAATAGTTGGTTTCCATCACAGCACGGAATTCGGCCAGGTCCAACTCCTCGACGGTGCCCCTGCGCTCGATACCCGCGTTATTCACGAGCGCGTCCAATGGACCTCGCTCAGCAAGAACCTGACTGACACCGTCGCGCACGGACTCGTCAGAGTTCACATCGAGGAGACGCCACCGAGATCGGAAGGGACTCCGATTCAGCGATTCGAGCCAGCTCGGGCGCCCCCTCGGGGTTTCGCATGGTCCCGACGACTTGATGTCCAGCGCGTGCCAGCGAAACGCAGGTAGCCAAGCCAATCCCTCGACTCGCACCCGTGACCAGTACCAATCCCATGTGACCTCCTGAAGATTGAGAATGTCCCGGGACCAGAGGAATCCCGGGACTGCATTTCGTCGATCATAACCAAGGCGGGTGATTACGGAAGGTCGTTTTCGTACGCTGCTGCCTGCCTTACAGCAAACGCTGGAAAGCGATCGTGACGAAATTCGATGCGGCGATTCCGAGGATGCAGACCAATGACGCGAGGAAGGGCCAGGCGGAGGGGGGGGAGATGATCCAGAATACGTTTGATACGAGCAAGAGTGCGGCGATCGCGAATAACCCCCACGTAATGGCGCTATGAATCGCGCCTATTTCAGCTCGGTCCGCTGGCGACAGGGCGAATTGCTTGCGGGCCACCACGCCTCCCGCCAGGAGACCCGCGATGAGGGCCACCGAACTGGCGACTCTCCAGAGGGCGACGTCCGAGAAACCAGCGTGGTGCAGGACCAACGGAACCAGGGAAAGGAAGACGGCGCTGAAGCTGGCGAGGATGATCGACCGGACGCGCAGGCTGTCTGCTGGCGAAAATCGACCCTCCCGGCGCGCGAAGATCAGGAAGATCGCTATGAAACCGGCAAACGCCGCTCCTAACTCCGCGAGCAGCGCCAGCTCATCCCTGGCACCCACAGAGGCCCTCCCTTCTGTCTAATCCGGCAGAGTCGCCAGAAACTCTTCGAGCACCCGGTTGAACTCCTCTGGTCTATCCACGAAGAGTGCGTGCTCGGTGTCGTCGATGACCTCCACCTGGATCTCGGGCCATCCTTCGCGAATTATTTCGGACTGCTCCACGGCCCAATCCTGCGAGGAGGCGATAAACAGGGCCGGCCGGTCCAGGGAATCCAACGCAGGACGCAGATTGGTCGGTCCCATCAGGATGAGGTTTGCAATCATGATCGCGGCAGCGTTCGTCGGCGTCGAGAGCGCGGCCTGTGCCATGGCCTCCAGATACTCTTCCGACTGGGGGCTGCGATGAATCGCTCTGATGAAGTTCCGGGTCCATTCCTCACGCTCCACCTGCAGGCTGATGAACCTTGACGTGAGGTGCTCCGTGTCGAATTCGATCGCATAATCCACGAGTACTACCGCCCGTATGTCCTCAGTCCCGAACTCGTGCGTCAGAACGAGGACTTCCTGCATGGCGAGCGACCAGCCGGCAACAACGGCAGGTTCGCCGCCAAGGTGCTCGAGCAGTTCGCCGATGTCGAGCGCCCGACGCGAAGGCTGGTATCCGTACGTCGGCTTCTCAGACCGGCCCTGCCCGCGCGGATCGAGGGCGACCACGCGATGCGTCGAAGAAAAATGACGAAGCTGGTGCTGCCAGATTTCTGCCGGCATGGTCCATCCCGGGACAAACACGAGTGTCGGCCCGGACCCCGCTTCCAGGTAGTGCAGCTCGACGCCATCACTTGTCTGGAAGTGGCCGCTCCGAAACTCCACTTGGGCCCGCGTGGATTCGGGGGCCACCATGCATGCCAGGGCGAGTAACGTGGCAAGGATGGCAGTACGCATTCTCATGACGCTTACCTCCGCTTCATGAATCAGAGCGGGCCTGGCTCTCTCAGTAGCAATCGCCTGTCAGGCGGAGGGTCCGCGACTCAGTCCTGCCGTCGCAGTCTCCGAATTACACCCACGACGAGATTGAAACGCGGCACTCTCTCGATGTAGTCCCGGTACTCCTGACCCAGTTTCTCCGCACACTCGCGCTCCTCGAGGATCGCGTTCACGTACAGGAGGACACTCGCCAGGACCGCCAGGACTGTGACAACGATGTGCTGAGCCAGCAGGCCAAAGGTGAGCATGAAGAGGATGTAGGCCAGGTACTGCGGATGACGCACGACACTGAACAGGCCGCTGTCCACGAGCACAGTCGTGTGGAGATAGCTCTCGCCCTCGGTTGGTCGGCCGCGTCGAACAAGAGTGAGGATTGGCAAAAGCGCGAAGGAAAGCGCTACCAGTCCGATCCCGCCACCAGCGATCCGAAGAGGCCGCACAGCGCCGGGGCCCAACACTGCTGCACCGATGATCGTCGCAATGGCCACGACCCCCGCCATTGGCCCCAGCCACGCTGAGCTGAGTGTATGGATCATCTCACTCGTGAATCACGGGATTCAACACGGCCCCATGTCAGACAGCGCGTAGCTGGTCCAGCACTCCCCGCCGGGCCATTGCCCGGGCATACAGCCAGAGGCCCAGGGCAATCACGAAGATCAGCCCGCTGAACGCCACGGCCCCCGACCCCATAACCTCCAGGCCGTCAGACAGGACGAAGTTGTAGAGCGAGGTGACGATCATTGAAAGAAGCGAAACCAGGAGGACCCCCACAGCGAGGCGCTTTCTCAGCAGTAGGAGGAGGGTCCCCAGCACCCCTGCCCAGACCGCGAGGGCCCAGAACGCCACGACCCAGGTTGGAAAGCCGTAGAAATACTCCAGCTGCTCAGGAGTGAACTGGCTCATGTACGACACGTTCTGGGTCTGAGTCATAAGGTAATCATAGGCGCCGACGAGATTCCACAGTAACCCCAGGATCCCGACGAGCCAGAGATGCCAGGGCCGGCGCGCGAGGTTGACGACTGCGTCTTCGGACATCCGTTCCTCCTGTTGGGTGAAATCGACGAACTACTGGTGCACGCGCGCCCTCAATCCCGGCCCATCAACACTTCCGTCCGGATGTTCACTCCATCCCGGATCTTCGGCAGAAAAAAACGGCGAGGCTCGATCTTGAACACGGAGTAAGGCGGCATTGGCGGCGTCAGGGCATCAATCGCCGCCACGATATCGGCCGTGTACTCTGCCTGTGGAACCCGCCGGGCGACAGCCTCCATCTGTACTCCGTTCAGAGTAAAAGACGCCTCGGACGAGTATTCACCTTGCTCGCGATCGAACACCGCGACGGCGACTTTCTCGTTCAGCTCGAGATCGCGGACATGGCGCGAGTCATCGGGCGAGAAGAAATAGAGGTTCAGGTCGCCGTCGATCATGTACTCCAGCGGCGTGATCCACGGAGCTGTGCCGTTGGCCGTAGAGAGCACCAGGGTGCGGTTCCGTCTCAGAATCGTCTCAACGAGCTCGCGTTCACCTGCACTTGTCATGCGCTGCGACTCCTCTGGTTGTCGAGAATTGCGTTCTCCGCTCTGCCTCCCATGATAATCAATCTTCGCGCAGGGTATGAAACTCGCCGCGTCTGCTTAAGGCGCATCTCAGGGGGCCTCCCTGACCCGCAGCAGATACGCGGTCAGAAGGAACGGAACCAAGCCAATTCGGCTCACCCATGATCAACCAGAATCCCATAGTGACCAGCGCCCCTACCCCGTTGACGGCGAATAGGAGCTTCACACGTGAGTGCATCTCATGTAGCCTGACGGTCAGGCGGCTGGCTTTACTTGCGGTCGGACCAATAGTCTTCCGCCTCCGCTTCCATCTTTGTCAGACGCGTATAGTAATCAGGGAACTCCTTGAGGTGAGCTAACGCAATCTTTCCTGTCGCCGGCAGGTCGTCTTCGGTGACGTCTGTCTCGGGGTCGTGCGCACCGTGCTCCAGCTCCACGCTCAAACCCATACGAAACTCATCGATTGGGATTCTGCTCCACTGGACCCCAATGCCGTCACCAATTTCTTTGGCTTCTTCCTCGCTGAACTTTCTCTTGCCCATCTGACAATTCCTCCAGTTGTATTCCCGGCAACAAGCGCCGGGCTAGCTCGTCTGCCTCCAGCCCCTGACGGTCAGCAACTCTGCTGTGCCGTCAGCCCGTGCACAAATGCGTAGCGTTTCCTGCACCTTCTTCGGCGTCAGCAGCAATCGCTAGTTAGATAGCGCGCAAGGCGTGCCCACGACCCTACCCCTCACCCAGGCTGCGCGGTTCGTCGCCAGCCTCCAGCGCAGGCCCCGCTCTTCGGGCAATCATCAGGGTTGCTGTGGCCGATCCGCCACCCAGGAGTGTCAAGAGCGCCAGGTTCGCTATGGCGTCCGAGACGGACCATGCCTGCCAGGCGTTTACCGCCAGAAGCCCAAAGAGGAGAAGCCCGCCTCCAGCGCCCAGCGCGGCGAAGCGGGGGAGCGAAAGCTTGTCGAATGGACGGCCGCGTGCGGTTATCGCCAGAACGCCAGAGAAGGCCACACCTATCGGGAACGCCCAGATTGAGCTCTTGATGACCATCACGAGCATCTCGCGACCCGCATCGCCCCCAAGGAGCAGCCACGTGGGGAGCACGACAATCATCGAAGCCACCACGCCGACGCCCGCAGCGAAAGCCAGTCCCGTACCGATCATCCCGCGGATGACCCTCAACCAACGGGGCATTACTAACCTCCATGTGGGCTGTGCTTTGCGTCGCAAAGTACGCTGGCTGACGGAACCCTGTCTACGCAGAATGCGTGTGGACACCCGGGAACTAGAAGAGAATGCCCCAGGAGCCAGTCGCCCCGGTCAGGCTGCCTCCCCTTCGCCCGGAGCCTTCGCCGCAATCCGCCGGAGCGTGTTCATGTTGCGCATGGTCGTGGGCACCCCCCGGAGGGCTTTCTCCAGCTCTTTCCCGAATAGCGGAGACTCACTGAGCTTGCCCTGGACGCGCCAGTAGATTTCGGACCCGGAGAACCGAAATCCATCCGTCTCAGAGCCGAGGCTCTCGAAAAGGGAGCGCAACTCGGGGGAAGCCGGAGACCGCAGGAAGATTACATAGTCGGAGGAAGAGGACGTCCCTTCCTCCCCATCCTCGGGCGGTTGGAACGCGACTATCGCAGACAGTTCAGCAGGAGAACGCAAGAAGGTCGCTACGTCGTAGCCCAACCTCAGAGCCAGGTGCCGCTCGATTTTCTCGCTCAAGGCCTCGATGCCGCCGGACTGGGCAGAGAAGACTACATTTCCACTCGCGATGAAGGTCGAGACGTCCCTCAGGCTCAGTTCCTCAAAGAGCCCCCGCAGTCGATCCATCTTCACGCGGTGCCCACCCACATTGATGCCCCGTAGAAAGGCAATGTACTGGCGCATGAAGCTCTCCCTACAGCTTGCTCAAGAAACCTGACGGTCGGCGCGATCAGTTGAGTCTTTCCAGCTCTTCCCCAATGGCCGCTTCGAGATCCTCGGCCGAGAGAACCACACCGTCCAGGAGCTGTGCAGTCAGGTGGGCCCAATACATGCCGTTGCGAAGGTAGCCTTCAAACTCCGGACGAGTACGCATCCGATCGAGAATCCGACTCGCGTCAGCGCGCGTGGCTCCGATGTCAGGGGTGCCATTCTGGAACTCGGCCATCAAGGATTGAGTTTCGTCCGGACTGGCATTAAGAAGCCGCCGCAGTAAAGCAGGATCCAGTGTGGTCGCCCGCAGTCTCAACTCGGGATCCAGGACGAACGCGACTTCGGTGAAGTACGTTTCGATGTTGAGTTCGTCACTCTGGGCTATCCAGTTCTCGATCTGGAGTTCGATCTGATTGTAGTAGTCAGCGATCTGTCTCTTCAGTGCGTCGTTAGTCAAGAGTCGGAGATCCCCGGTCGACTGAAGTTCCTCGATCGTGAACCTGGAGATGGCGGGAGAAACTGTCACACCGGCGTAGTGCACCGCGCTCACCAGAGAATCAGGGTCCGGCATGGCACCTGAGTCGTTGAGCCAGGCATCGACCTGTTGCGTAATGACTAACCTGTCTTGCGCCGCGTTACTGCTGAACCGGAGCGCATCGATGTCGGCACTTACGTCTTCTTGCAAACGCTCCAGGTAGCTCACGGCTCTAGCGCCTTCCTGTCGGACCTGGATCGCTTGATCTGCCCAAAGCGCGATCAGGACTCCGAGGGAGACGATCGCGAGCTCGCCGAGCGCCAGCTCCCAGCTGCCGAGAAAGCGACCTACGAATCCCGGAGTCCGGGCGTGACGATCCGGCATATCGATCTCCCTCATCCTCGCCGTAGCACAAGGCCTCGGCAGTTCTGAATTCCACTCAAAACGGACACCAGGCAGCAAGGACGCAGCCGCCTGAAGCTCTGTCTAACGTCTCTGCATTTCTGCTGCGCGGCCGGGATGGCCGTCGCGTCCGGCACGCACAAACCTACTCCGCGTCAGCTGCTAGCGCCTGTCAGGCATCGCCCCCGCGACGGTAGAGGCGCTGTCTGGGCCTGGCACCAGCGCATCGTCGGACCTGATCGGCAGCATCGATGGTAGAAAGTCCAGGTCTACAGGGAGGTAGAAATGAAAAAGTGGCTGAGACGCATCCGCGGTGCCGTCGGAATGGGCCTGACCTGGGCGTTGGCATGGTTCGGTGCGGGCATGGTCCTTCTGCTGATCATCGGTCCTGACGCTGCCGACGTCCCGTTCCCGCTCGGATTTGGCATGTTCGGTTTTCTTGCCGGGGTCATGTTTTCCAGCGTCCTCGGGCTGGTCGAGGGCCGTCGCCGGTTCGATCAGATGTCACTCCCGCGCTTCGCCGGGTGGGGGGCCGTCGGGGGTCTTCTGCTGTCCACGATCTTCGTCCTGGTCTCGGACGTAGGTGGCGGAGTCCTTCTGGTGCTGGGGCCCGTGTTCGCACTGTCGAGTGCGGCCTGCGCCGCCGGTTCGCTGGCCCTGGCCAGAATGGCGGAGGACCGGGAGTTGCTCGACGTCGGGGCGGATGTCGGCGAACTGGGGCCTACCGAAGGCCAGGCGCGGGAGCTGCTCGGAGGCGGGGGCTGATCTCTCAGCTTGGCTCCAGTCCGCAGCCTTGGAGGGCGTTGCTCGTCGAGTTGTAGGCGGGTGGCCCGAGCGATGCCTGACGTCCCTGACTATTCTCCTTGCGGCGGCTCTCCAAGTAACGCTTCAACTCGACCCGCGAGGTACTCCATCTGCCCCTCACGGTCCCGAGCCCAGCGAGGCAGACTGACAATGTTCGTGGCCAACGCCCCGCCACCCATGCCCACCAATAACATCATGACAAGTTCCAATCTCACCGGCGATGGGCCTGTAGTCAGGAACATCGTCAACAGGATCAGCCCCATTGCCAGGCCGGCGACGCCCACCCTGTTCAAGGCAATCGCGCCTCCCTTGTGCGTTCTCAGGCGTAGTCGGTGACCGGTCTCAGTCGGCTCCAGGAACGCATGCAGGTTGCCATTGTTCCACTCGCGAACACCTCCGTGTGATGTGACCTGGCCCCGAGCACCAAAGGTCTCGCGGAGTTCCGCGACCAGTAGCTCCCATTCGCGATCAGTCACAGCCCTGGGCAGTTCGATAACCCGGCCGACGGAAATGGGCATGCCGAATGAAGTTCGACGGGGGAGGAGCTCCCGTCTGGTATCAACGGCGAACGCCGCCTCGGCAATCCGCCCGGGGTCCATGCCGACCTCAAGTCCGACTTCCTGGAGCTCCGAAAGCGTCAGCCCACCCTCATCGGATACAACGGGCCGTCCGACCTCGGCCCTGTTCGCTGCCAGGCTGAGGATTTCTTTGACCTCCTCGTCCTGGTATCTGCGCTCGTTAGTCATATGTTTTCGGGGTAGTGAGTGTGGGTCATGATCAGGTAGGCGCCTGCGCTGCGCGCTGACCAGATTCGTGTTCTCACTTCATTCACCGCGTCTGCTCCAGACGCGTGTCAGGACGCAACACGCCTAGCAGCCTCGAGTGAAGTACCAGAGCAGCGGGCCACGTGTCGGCTCGTACCACCGCACCCAACCATCGCGTCGAGAGGACTCGAGGTCGAACTCACAATAGTCCGATGGTTCCTTTACCGTGACCTTCATCCACTCTCCGCGAATCTCGAGGGGTTCGAGAATGTAGTCGCTGGCGATGTCGGGGAGACCCGTCGCGTCCAAAGACGGAGCAGAGCGCAGCCCACCCGGACTCTCAGAGCGGAAGAACAATGGCGAGATCGTCTCGCTCAGAAGCCAGGCGCTCCATTTAGTGAACTCCAGGACGACCGAACCCTCAGACAGGGCGCAACCGTGTGTCCAGGCGGTGCCGAGGTCCCCGTTGCTCAAAGCGTAGCGCAGCCGGAGCCAGCCGTCTGGCCGGGTCTCGAGGACGACGAACGAGGGCTCCTCATAGCCCGTCTCGATGAGGCCGCTCCTCGACAGCGGTTGCGGGGTCGCCCTACCGGCGAGAATCCAGCCCTCCGCGATCCAGGCAAAGGGAGCAGTGCCCGGAGCCGATGACAAAGGGAGCGCGACTCGTTGAAGCCAGTCATTGGCTCCCGGAGGGAGGTCGACAACTGGGTTCTGATCGGAATAGTGCAAATGGCCGACGCCGAGCGGGACGGATGCGCCCTCAGCCCCCGTGACCCAACGTGTCGCGTATGGCACTGCCGGAGGAGCATCGGCGGGGATCATGCCTCGCACCGAGTCCGGTACCTGGCAGGCCTGCGTGTAACCATCGGCGGAATTGAGCGCCAACAGACCCGCGCAGACCAGTAGAGTTCGATTGATCAGCCGTCGAGTCCTTTGTTGCGACCTGACGGATCGCGTTTCTTGCTGCGCGACCCACCATGTCGACCCGAAGCGCGAAGTGCTAGCCGAGTGCTCCGGACCGATGTGTCTGATACATAGGCAGCAAGCGCTTGTCAGGCCGCTCCCACGGCTGACATGACTAATCGGGCAGTTGGGAGTCAATCAGGCGGATCATGTGCTCCAATAGCGCCCGCACGGGCTCACCGTCTTCAAGAATAAACCTGGACATCACCCATCGGTTCTCCACGTGGTTCTCGAAAGCCACGTCCGACAGCAATTCTACATACCCTTGTGAGAAGCGACTCGGCCCGGATTCCCGGATCAGCCCGACCGTATGGTCGATGGTCAGAAGAGGGGTGCGTTGGAGGACGTAGGGGTAGAAGCTCGTCAACACGTCCGACCTCATCTCGTCCTCCGTCTCCCTAAGTAACTCCAGGATGCCCGGCCAGGAAGCGATCGCGGCGCGGAGCTCGCCGTCACGGATCAGCGCGAGCCCACCTGACCCAAGCATTGCCTCCATTTCACCCATTGATGGGTGGTATGAGGGCATGTCGCTGATTAACGCGAACAGCAGGGAGTCGACTTCCGTGGGTTCGAAGCCAACCGGAGTCGGTCCAGTCCAGGTAAGAAGCCGGCGCGACTGACCGATTACAGCGCGATGCTGCTGAGCGGTGGAATCAAAGAGAACCAGGTTCGCGGCAAGCTCAGAGCGAAGTCCTCGGAGCAGAAGCTGCTCTCGGTCTCGATCCATCCGGCCCGATGCCCAAGCGCTGGCCGCCAGGGCCACCAGCACTCCGCAAACCACTACGAGGAACTCGGCAGCGAACCACCGGGCACTCCCTTCCCACCTTGCCACAGCTGCACCCTTCTCACGAGTCGGTCTCTCAGAAGCCAGGGAGACGCCTCCATCGAATATGAATCAGCCAGTCCTACGGGAGCGGCCCAACGGTAAGCGCCTGAGCTGCGCGCTGACCAGGTTCGTGTTTTCACTTCTGCCTGCCGCGTCTGCTCCAGACGCGTGTCAGGTGCTACTCCCGCTCGGCTCAATTCGGAATCGGACAACATAGGTCTCGTCCAGCTCTCCGATTTGCTCACCGAGCAGATTCATACCGCGCCGACACTGAATGAAAGTCCCGGGAGGCAGCACTACGGTGCCAAGAAACTCGCCCGTTGCCTCAAAAACGTCGAATGTCCGAGGTTCGAGCCAGGTCAGGAGTGGCCGTTCATCACCCGCCTTTCTCGGAGGGCGGTCCCGGTGGACCGCTTCGACGTATCGATCCACCCACACCCTCCCGTCCTCGTCCACCTCCAACTGGCGATACGCCGGCTTCATTCCAGGAATACTGGAATTGATCTCGGGTGCGCCAGGCCGTCTCCGGTCCGCCAGGTATTGACCCCACTGCTCCCACTCGGACCGTTCTTCCCTGTTCAATGGGACGGGCTCCCAGTCACGCTCCACGCGCAGAACCGTTCCGTCACGATGCAGGAATTCGAACGCGTAATCCTGGTTCGAACCGGTGACCAGATACCCCTCGGGGCTCAGATCCGAGCTCACCTTCTCGATAAAAGGCCACATGTATCCTTCGGGGGCGGAAAGGACCCATGATCCGGCTCCGGGACCTTGAGAGGGGACGGGCAGCGTATCGAGGATCTCGCCGGTCGGGGAGAGCTTCACCATGGTGCGTGGCCAGTCCCACTCCGGGCGTTCTCGGTCCATCGTCATCGTCTGGAGCCACAGGTTGCCGGCGGCGTCCACGGCAAAATCCGACATGGCCATCAGGTCACTGGGAATAGGCCAGTCGAGCAGGTATTGTCCATCGAGATCGAAGAAAGTGACCCAGCGATTATTACTATCGAGCATCGCCAATCGGCCATCGGGGGTGATCTCGATCTCCGGGGGACCTCCGTATTCGCCGGGGCCTCCTCCCTCGCGTCCGATGTCGTGAAGATAGATCCCATCGGGCCCGTACTTCCGAACGACTGCACCCTGGCCCTCGACGATGAACATCGAGCCGTCCGGCCCCAACGCCATGTCGACAATCCAGCCGAAGGCATACTCAGACTCACCATCGAGTGCACCGATACGGATCTCCTCAACCAACTCGATGTCATTACCCCAGACGGGTGGATTGTCGGCTCGAAACGTGCTCAATTCCTGGCACTGTGACAGTGAAGCTTGTGAGAGCAGCAAGACCAGAAGGGCGGCAACAACTAGTGCCGGCGGTCTCATGAATTTCTCCATGCTTTTGTACGCACCTGACGGTCCGCGCCTGAACTGTGCGCCGACCAGGTTCGTGTTCGCACCTCATTCATCGCGTCTGCTCCGGGCGCTTGTCAGGAAGCCGATTCCGTAGTAGCATTATAGTGCTACAAAGGAGGTGGTCATGGTTCGCAATGTACGGCTTCGACGCATGGGCGGTTCCGTCGGTGCTACTCTGCCGAAAGATATGGCCGAACGCTTCCATCTCGAGGCCGGCGATCAGGTTCTCATGGTCGAAACCGCTCACGGGATATTGCTCAGCCCATACGATCCCGATGTTGAAGACGGGCTCGCTATCGCAGCCGTCGCGCAGCGGCGCTACCAGAGTTCGCTCCGCAAACTCGCCAAGTGATCCGATCGGAGCCGCGCTGGGTTCCGCGCCTGGTCGTTGAGGCCGTCCATCTCGACCAGGTCCGCGAGCACGGGGGTCTTATCGGCATTCGAGACGAGAACGCCCTTGAGGCTGCCCTCGCTCGAGCCAGGCAGCGCTGGGCCTACGATCCCGAGGCGGATTTGCCTCGGCTCGCTGCCGCTTATGCTGTTGGTCTGAGCTCCAATCACCCGTTCCATGACGGCAACAAGCGTATCGCGCTCCTCACAGCGGTGGTATTCCTCGGACTCAACGATCTCGACTTCGTGGCACCGCATAATGAGGTCGTTGAGCGCATGATTGCCCTCGCGTCGGGACAAGTCGACGAGGATGACCTGGCAGACTGGATTCGCGCTAATGTCAAGCCGGATTCCCCTTGAGACGTCTCGGCCTCTCTAACGGTCGGCGCCTGAAATGCGCGCTGACCTTGACTGATTCCCCGTCATGTCCGGCGCGCCTGCTCCAGGCACGTGCTGGGCAGCTGCGTCTGAACCGCAGCGGAGGCACCGGCTCTACCGAGGTTCATAAAAGGAGATGATGACAGTGTCACTGACTGACCGGTCGAAGTGCCTGACCTTCACCTCGAGATACTCTTCATTCGTGAAGAAGGCGGACATCGAGCTGTCGTCGGGGAAGCGAATTGTGAACACTCTGTTGATGGGTGCTTCGGACTCAGACTTGAGGACCTCGGCAACCTTGAAATCATACCCGAAGCTGCCGCCATGGAGATCGAGGATTGGCGCCATCTCGGCGCGATAGGCTGAGTATGCTTCGTCGTTCGTAACGTTGAGGCCGACCAGCATCTCTAGGGGCATATCGTGCTTCCGGTGAAGGGTGGAACCCGGTGGAGATCTGTCTTCTGTTTGCGAGGGCAACTCCCCGGGAGAAGCGGCCTAACGGATTGGTGTTTCAGCTGCGGCCCAAAGTGGCCAATTCGCCGTGATGCACATTGGGATGAACGAGCCGCCCAGAGCAACCAGCCCCGTCGCCGTCAGCTGCTAACGCTTGTTAGGCGGCACCCGCCTGAGACTCAGCGGCAGTATCCGCCAGTTGCTCGCCCAGTCGAATCACATTTGAATCTGTGTCCGTAAAGTAAGCCTCCCGGTTACCCCAAGGCCGATCCTCCGGCCCGAAGGACGGCTCGATCCCTTTGGCGCGAGCCTGGGCTACGATCTCGTCTAGTCCCTCGACAACGAGGTAGACCACGGAACCGAAGGGAGCGACGGTGTGCTCCGTGAGGAAGAGTTCGACCGACTCATGGGTTACCGAAGTCAGGCGCGGAGCATCCGGATTCAACTGATGCTGCCATGAGATCTCAAAGCCCAGCGCTTTGTAGAACGGAAGCGACTTCTCGATCGACGCGATTCGCAGGGTGGGAATCGCATGACGAAAACGGAGATTGCCCATCTGTAGGATCCGTATTCTGGGGCGCAGGAAAAAGCACTCTCCTCGCGTGGCGTACTAAACCGCCACTCAAGGCGTCGGATCTACGTCTCGTTCGAGGCGCTTGCGCGTCGAAACAGCAAAGCCGATCCGAACCATAGCGTGGCAAAGAGCCCGGTCGCGATCAAAACATCCCGCGGCCAGATCGGTCCACTGGAGCCTAGTCCGGTAACCAGCGCGATCACGGCGATCAACACCTGAGCGAGCGCCGTCGCGAACAACGCGCGCGCCATTCCCCCTGGCCGGAAGCGCGCGATGATGGCACCGATGATTCCGACGGCGAGCACCCCGATGTACATCAAGTTGGCGGGGTTTTCCTCGTTTCCGATAATGCCAACGGCCAGGTTCATCCAGACAAGGAGAAGTGCTGCCGCCACCGCAACGCCGACGGCGGCTCGGTACGTGATATTGCCCGCCTTCCTCACTATCAGCTCATACGTGAGACCGGCGCCGAATAGGAGGACGCCGGCGACAGCGAAATCGGCCGGATCCCAGGCCACTTCATTCGTGAACTGCATCGCTAACAAGGGCAGCAACAATATGAATGCTGTCGCGACCGTAATGCGGATAAGAGCTTTTTTTTGCAAAATCATAATTGTTACGTTCTCTCTAATCGTTCCTGCGAATGTTTCGACGAACATCCAGAGAGCGAAGCCGAATAGTCCTTTTTCTTCCTGTGCGCGCTCTCGGAGAAGATCATTGAAGGTCTGCTCCATCGGTTCTCCAAAGCGCTCGCGGTACCGCTTCGGGTAGAGACAAAGCAGTGTTGCGTACCAGTTTCGGAACCGCCGTATTGAGTGTTCATATGCCATACGCAAGAGCACTAGGCGAGAGTTGTTTCATTTTGGCGACCGCTACGACCTCGCGGTATCGCTGCAACTCCGCCGCGAGCGCTTTTTGGCCGAGACCGGTGATTTTGTAATAGACCCGCCGTTCGTCGTCCATTTCAGGGTCTATCTCTTTGTCGCTCTCGCGTATCAATCCAGCCTCGATCATGCGACGAATCGAGCCGTAAAGCGTACCCGGCCCCATGTTCACCTTCCCCTGCGAGTCCGACTCGACCTGCTTCATGATGCCGTAGCCGTGCCGCTCATTCGAAGAAAGCGCGAGGAGGATATGAAGCACCGCCGGAGTGAGGGGCGCTTTGGTTTTGCTCTTTGCCATGTTTCAATACTATATCCGTTACGGATATATGTCAAGGACTAATTTTGGAGGCGCCGCCCGCTGGAACGCGTGCAAGTGCGAGCCACCTACTCATTTTGCTCAGAGCCTCCACTGAGTTATCGGTGCCACCTAACGGATTTGTGTTTCAGCTGCGCGGCTCAGATGCCGCCACTTTCAACCCAAATGTATGCCGCGTCAGCTGCTAACGCTTGTTAGGCCGCAGATTGGCGTGGACAGCGTGTGCGAGTTTCATTGGCCGGAAGGTGGCTGCCACAACTCGACTTTGTTTCCCTCCGGATCCATGACCCAGGCGAATTTTCCGTACTCAGATTCGTCGACCTTGTCGAGGACGTTACAGCCTTCTTCCTTGAGGAGTTTGACTAGACCGTGTAGGTCTTCAACTCGGTAGTTGATCATGAACGAGGCCTTGCTTGGAGCGAAGTGGTCGCCTTCAGTAGCTCCGACGGACCAGATTGTGGTTCCGCCGGTGGGTTCACCGTCCGAATCAGTCCAGGGGAATGCTGTGCCGCCCCATTCTTGTACGTCGATGCCGAGGTGGCGTTTGTACCAAGCCTGCAGTGCCGGTGCGTCCTTGGCTTTGAAGAAAATACCGCCGATGCCAGTGACTCGCCTCATATCGACCTCCGATGTAGGGTGGACGGGGGAAGGGCGTGTTCTCTGTGGCCTAACGGATTTGTGTTTCAGCTGCGCGCCACCGCGGCTGCAGCTCCAGTCCCAAATGTATGCCGCGCCAGCTGCTAACGCTTGTTAGG
>PVMK01157825.1_pt1 | contig 18821 bp, 19 predicted proteins | sample 1853481 | NCBI WGS metagenome assembly PVMK01 (sample SAMN08533507, study PRJNA380276) | Marine sediment metagenome, whole genome shotgun sequencing project. | reverse complement strand
GCCAAACTGGCATTAAATGGTATCACCCAGAGCCTGGCCAACGAAATGGGCTGGCGCAAAATTCGTGATAACGCCATTGCACCGGGTCCTACCGAAACCAGTGCACTGGAGAAACCTGCCGGTGACTACGACAGGGCAATGGTTCAGGAGATCGCCTTGAAGCGACTCGGCCAGCCAAAAGATATGGCCGATGCGGTATTGTTTTTGCTGTCTGACGATGCCAGCTGGATTACCGGCCAGATTCTTAATGTGGATGGCGGTCAGGTTATGCGCCCGTGAAGATACACAGTGCTTGGTAAAGGCCTTGTAAAGGAGCAGCGAATGTTACCGCGGTGGTTTAAGTGTATTACCTTGTCACTGCCGCTCATTGTCTCTGCCTGCAGTAAAGTTGATGACCCTTCGCTGTATCCTCTGTTCGATCCGGCGGAGGCGGAGCCGCCGCCGTCAAAAGCATTGATTGAATACAGCGCTACCCGCAATGTTTTTTTTGGTGACCTGCATGTTCATACGGGGCTCTCCTACGATGCCTATACCAATGGCGTCAGAACACTGCCAGAGGACGCCTATCGCTTTATGAAGGGTGGCACTATCGAGCACGGTATCGGTTATCCGATCCAGTTATCGCGGTCCCTGGATTTTGGCGCCGTTACCGATCACGGTGAATACCTGGGTGTGCCACGTTATCTGGATAAAGAAAGTGGTGGTGAGAATAAGCTCAGGGAGGTAATGCTAACCGGTAGCCCGCTGCGCATAACCTTCAATTTTCTCTATACCATATTCTCGACAATGAGCAGTGTCGAACAGCGGGAAAAAACCTTTGGTATTGCCGGCATGGAGGACGTTTCCCGGGCGGCCTGGCAGCAGATTATCGATGTCGCAGAGCGGCACAACGACCCGGGGCGCTTCACCACATTTATCGGCTATGAGTGGACCTCCATGCCCAATGCCGACAATTTGCATCGCAATGTGATCTATAAAACTGACAGCGTACCGGAGTTCCCGTTTACTTCCCGCGACTCCAACAATCCGGAAGACCTTTGGGCGGCCCTGGATAAACAACGAGAGCAGGGCATGCAGATGTTCGCCATTCCCCACAACGGCAATGTCAGTAACGGCAGGATGTATCGGTCGGTGACCTTTAACGGTGAAGCATTGAGCCCGGACTACGCGGAAAAACGACTGTTCAACGAGCCTATTAGTGAAATCATGCAGGTTAAGGGAGCCTCCGAGACCCATCCCATTTTGTCCAGCGATGACGAGTTTGCCGATTTTGAAATTTACGACCAGCGCCTGGCCAGCGACGGGGGTTTCAGTGAGCCCAAAGGCAGCTATGCCCGCGATGCGCTGCGCACCGGCCTGGAACTGTCTCACAGCGAGGGTTTTAACCCCTATAAATTTGGTGTCATCGGCAGTACCGACAGCCACAACTCCAGTTCGCCTGTCGAGGAGAATACGTATCACGGCAAGTTACCCTTGATTGATGGCACTGCCGGTTTACGCCAGGGTGTAACCCTGTTGCTCCCCAAATCACAAAATCGCGGCGGTCGTTGGAGCGCGATGGGCTTAGCGGCGGTGTGGGCTGAGGAAAACACCCGAGCTTCGCTCTACGATGCCATGCGCCGCAAAGAAACCTATGCCACCTCAGGGCCAAGAATGACGCTACGATTTTTCGCCGGCTGGGACTATGATGATGATTTACTGAGCCGGGATAATGCCATCGAGCAAGCCTACGCTGGTGGTGTCCCGATGGGTGGCACACTGCCCGCGATAGCCGGCGTCTCACAGGCGGCAAAAAATCGCTCCCCGGTATTTGCCGTATGGGCGGCTAAAGATCCACAGGGGGCCAATCTCGACAGGGTACAGATTATTAAAGGCTGGGTTGACAAGGTGGGGCAGAGCCATGAAAGAATCTATGATATCGCCGCCTCGGACGATCGCCATTTCGATGTCGGTCTTGGCAAGTTGACGCCGATAGGCAACACCGTTGATATTACCACCGGGGTATACACCAATGGTATTGGCGATGTTCAATTGGCGACAATATGGCGGGATCCGGATTTTGATCCCGCCCGGGAAGCTTTTTATTATGTCCGTGTCATTGAAATTCCCACGCCGCGCTACTCAACTTTTGATGCGATTGCGCTGGGCATTACTCCTCCGGAGCCCAGCACTATTCAGGAGCGCGCCATTAGCTCTGCTATCTGGTATCAGCCCGGGCAGTAATTGATGAATGGCACTGTAGCAGCGGCCTCTGGCCGCGACTGGATCATGGCACTGGATCATGGCACTGGAGCTTGTCGCGGCCAGAGGCCACTGCTACAGGGGCTGCTATTGGCGTATTGTTGCGACAAAGGGTTTAAGTAAGCGGTAGTCGTCTATTCAAGAATAGGTAATGGAAACAATGCATGAATAAACTGGATCTCAATGATACCCGGGACAGAAATCTGGGGAAAATTCTTCAGCTGCAGTCCGAGCAAAATGCCGAGACGGATTTTCTGATAACGGATAAGCAGCGTATAAGCTTTGCCGAGGCAGAGCTTATTACCAATCGACTGGCATCCGGTTTCAAGTCCCGCGGCATTGAGACGGGCGACCGCATTGCCATTTATATGGGTAACCGCCCGGAAATGGTGCTACTGGCGCTGGCTGTTAATAAACTGGGTGCCATCTGGGTGCCGATAAATACGGACTATAAAGGTGAGTGGTTGCTGGATACACTGCTACGCAGTAGCTGCAAGATGTTGGTTACCGATGAGCCACTACAATCCCGTCTTGCTGAAGTTCAGGATCGATTGGGTGGGGTGCAGTTGCTTCTTCTTGGTGATATCGCCTCCAGCCCATTAAACAACCCCCACAGCTATGACGAGCTGTTGGCCAGCGAGCCACTCCGGGCAGATTACAGTTTCATGGATTACGGTGATACCTGCGCAATTTTGTGGACTTCCGGGACAACCGGTAAATCCAAGGGTGTGATGCAAAGTCACAATGCCTGGATCCGCACCATCGTCCAGGGCTGCAGCGAGCAGTACAACACAAAGGAAGGGGATATCATCTATTGTGTATTGCCATTGTTTAATTCGGCCGCCTGGCTTACCTGCATTCTCCGGGCCCTTTTAGAGGGGGTTAGTTGTGTCATTGAAGAAAGGTTTTCAGTGTCGCAGTTCCTGGCCCGGGTGAAAAAGTTTGGCGCTACCCAGACATTCGCTGTTGGTGCCATGGGCGTATTTTTAATGGACTCTCCCGAACAGGATGACGATGTCGATACGCCACTAACAACAGCGCAAATCGTGCCCATGCCACCGGATTTGTGGCCGAAGTTTGAAAAACGTTTTGGTGTTCGCCTGTTGCGCTCCGGTTTGGGTCAAAGTGAATGCCTGCTTATTTTGACTCAACTTGAGGACCGTGAGGATGTGCCGGTGTATGCCCTGGGTTTTCCCCAGCCAGACACGGATATTCGTTTGTTTGATGATGAGGGCGTAGAGGTCGCGGATGGCGAAGTAGGGGAGATTTGTATTAAACCCCTTGAGCCGCACATTCTGTTTAACGGCTATTTTGACAGCCCGGAAGCCACAGCGGGTGCCTACAGGGGCGAATGGTATCTGACGGGAGACATCGGCAGAAAAGATCCCACTACAGGCGCTTTTTTCTTTGTCGACAGAAAAAAAGATGCCCTGCGCTTTGCCGGCCGAAATATTTCCACCCTGGAAGTTGAAAGCGTCGTACGTCGGCACCCGGCGGTACAGGATGTTGCCGCCTTTGGCATTCCCAGTGAAGAGGTCGAGAGCGAGCACGAACTAAAACTCAATATCATCCTGCGGGAGGGCCAGTCGCCCAGTTGCGAAGATATCTGCGCCTTTATCAATGAAAACGCCCCGCATTATTTTGTGCCACGGTATATGGAGTTTGTCGATAGCTTGCCTTATACGCCAACCAATAAGGTACAGAAATTTAAGTTGCGGGAAGCGGGTGTAAATTCTTCCACTTGGGATATCAAGCAGTCCGACTATCGGGTCGTTCGTTAGGCCTGGTGCATTGATGCCGGAACGGGCTTTTCCATCATCCGCCGGTGCGGGTGATGGCGTCGCGCAGGGCCGACTCGATGGTGGATGTCGTTTGGATCGCCCCCATATCAATGCCCAGTTCCGCAATGGTCTGTGCGATTGCCGGGGAAATTCCCGAGATAATGGTCTTGCAGCCCATTAGCACGGCTGCCCTGGCGATTTTGATCAGGTGATTTGCCACCGCGGTATCGACCACGGCAACGCCACCAATGTCCAGCAGCAGCGTGCTCGCACGGGTGTCGGCGATACTGTTTAGAGCCTTGTCCATGATATCAACAGAGCGCTTGGAATCGACGATTCCCACGATGGGCGCGAACAGTACGCCGTCCCAGATTTTCGTCACCGGCGTGGACATCTCCAGCAATGCGAGGCTTCTCTTTTGCACCTCGACGGTGATGTCCGATGCGAACTTCACGACCTTGAGAGGCCTGCCCTCGATGTCAAAAATCGGGTTGTAGGAGGCCTGGAGCCAGATTTCCGCCCCGTCTTTGCTGAGTCGCTTGAACTCATCGGCCTCGTACTCACCGCGGGCGAGCTTCTGCCAGAACCGGGCGTATTCCGGGGATTCCGCGTATCCCGGATCGCAGAACATCCGGTGGTGTTTTCCAACGACTTCATCGAGGCTGTACCCGAAGATGCGCAGGAAGTTCTCGTTGGCAGTGATCACCGTGCCGTCCAGTTCGAACTCGATCACCGCCTGCGCCCTGTTGATGGCGCGGATCATTCCTTCAAATTCGGCGAGTTGAAGCTTCGATGCGGTGACGTCCGTGGCGAACTTCACCACCCTGAGCGGCTTGCCATCATCGTCAAACACCGGGTTGTAGGAAGCCTGTAGCCAGATTTCCCTGCCACCGTTGGCCAGTCTCTTAAACTCCTCGGCGTGAAATTCGCCCCGTCCAAGCTTGTTCCAGAACTCGGCGTAGGCATCGGATTCGGCATACTCGGGATCACAGAACATCCGGTGATGTTGGCCGACGACCTCGTCCAGTTCATAGTCGAAAATGCGCAGGAAGTTCTCGTTCGCTGATATGACCGTCCCGTCGAGGTCAAACTCGATGATAGCCTGTACCCTGTCCAGTGCCTGGTAGATGGCAAATAAATCGCCGGGCGCTATCGCCGCATTCTTAACTTCCTTCATTGTCTTTGCTCCGTGAACCCGATATCAGTTTAGCGTATCATTGTAACCGAAAGTTCTCCAAGAGACCCGTATGAACAGCTCCGAATCATCAAACCTTAACCATGGCGGCGAAAGGTCCCTCTACGCCGATGTACCCCGGATCGCCATCCAGTTGAGTCGTGATGTCGTGGTGGCATCGATTCAGGTGGATCTGGACGAAGAGGTTCTTGCCCGGTTTCGGGACGATCTGCTGCGTCGCATTCACGACACGGGTTCACGGGGGGTAATCCTCGACGTTTCCAGCCTGGAAACACTTGATTCCCATGAATTTGCCGCCCTGCGCCGCATTATTACCATGTGCGCGATAATGGGAGCGGAAGCCGTGCTGGTGGGTATGCAGCCGGGGGTCGTCTCTTCCCTGATCGAGGTGGGAGCCGATATCGATGGCCTGCGGGCTGCATTTGACCTGGACGCGGCCTTCGCGCTACTGGAATCGCAGCCCGATGCGGAGCCCGAACACATAGATGAGGTGGCAGCTGGTGAGGACTCCGATCAAGTGTTTACGCTACAGGATTCCGAACAGGCTCCTGGTGAGCAGCGATGAGCGCAGAACTGCGTCGCACCATCCGCACTGAAATAGACGCGAGCCGGGCCGTGCTGGAGTCGACCCTGTACGCCCGCGAAGCGGGCATGGGGGAGGCGCCAAGCTGTATGATTGCCACCGCCGTCTCCGAGCTGGTGCGTAACATCCTGAAGTATGCGGGCACAGGGGAGATCAGGTTGCGACAGGTAAAAGAAGTGGGCGGCCGCGGGATCGAGATCGAAGCGACAGACCGGGGCCCTGGCATCGCGGACTGCGAGGCGGCGATGCGCGACCATTTCAGTTCCGGGAATACCCTGGGGCTGGGTCTGCCAGGCGTGAAACGCATGATGGATGAGTTCTCTCTGGAGTCAACACCGGGAGAAGGCACCCGGGTGACGGCGCGCAAGTGGCGTTGATCGTGGACGAATTGCTTGAATACTCGAGCACCAATCGGCCTTGCCATGGTGAATACCTGAGCGGCGATGCGGTGGTGATGCACTCGCTGGAGCAGGGCCTGTTCGTGGCCATTGTGGATGTGCTGGGTCATGGCACCGAGGCTAACGAGTTGACTCACGTAATCGAGGCTTACCTGAACCGGTATTATTCGCGCGACGTAACGGGTGTGATAGAGCGCCTTCACCAACACCTGAGAGGTACCCGCGGTGCGGCTGTGGGGCTGTGCGCTATCGATAAGCTCACGGGGCGTATCGACTACGCCGGTATTGGCAACACCGCTATGCGTCTTTTTGGTAAAACTGAAATTCGATTCGTCTCACAAGATGGCGTTGTGGGTCAGAATATACGCACCCCCCGGGCGCAGACCGCCAGGCTGGAGCCCGGAGACCTGCTCGTCCTCTATACCGACGGCGTAAGCGACCGTTTCACAGCAAAAGACTATCCAGGTGTTTCGCACCACGCACCTGAGGCGGTGGCGCGCAATATCGTCCAGCGATTTGGCAAGGATCACGATGACGCCGCCTGTATCGCCGTGAGGTACTGCCCGTGATCTCGCTCGGGCAGATCCGCCTGCAGCACCGAACGTCGGTGTACGATGCGCGCAACAAGATCCGCGGCCTCGCGCAGGCACTGGGCTATGACCCGATCGAGACAACCCGTCTCGCAACCGCCGTGTCCGAGGCCGCAAGAGAGCTGCGCAGCCGTAGTCTCGAGCCGTGCATCACGGTCTCCTTGGCAATGGAGTTCTCTCCGCCACAGCTGGTTCTCGACTTCGAATGCCGCCACGAAGTCCCGCAGACAGCACGATTAACAGGCTTCTTCGACAGTGTGAGCCAAATCAGCCTGCGGGACGGCTTTGCCTGCAGGCGCGCGCTGAAGTGGTTACCGAATTTGGCTTTTGAGGCGACGGACGTATTTGTCGCCGAGCAGCGCAGGCGAATCCAGAACCTGTCCCGGGAGGAACTGACAGCCGTAATCGAGCAAAAGAACCGGGACCTTGAACGGCACAGGGCGGAGTTGGAGGAGACGGTAGCCCAGCGCACAGAGCAGCTTGAACAAGCCATGCTCCAGGCCGACGCGGCCAACAAGGCCAAGGGTGATTTCCTGGCCAACATGAGCCATGAAATTCGCACACCTATGAATGCCATCATAGGCCTGAGTGACCTCTGCCTCAGAACCGAACTCACAGACAAACAACAGGATTACCTGTCCAAAGTCCACAGCTCCGCCATAGCCTTGCTCGGCATTATCAATGATATCCTGGATTTTTCGAAAATCGAGGCCGGCAAACTCGACATAGAGGCCATTGATTTCGATATCGACCAGGTGCTGGATAACCTGGCCACTGTTGCCAATGTAAAGGCCCAGGAAAAAGGGCTGGAACTTATTTTCAAGCGCGATCCCGCAGTGCCGACGGTGCTTGTAGGTGACCCCCTGAGGTTGGGGCAGATTCTTATCAACCTGGCCAACAATGCGATCAAGTTCACCGAAGAGGGTGACATTGTGGTGGAGGTTGCACTGCTTGAGCGGAATGAGGAGCGGGCCACCATTCAGGTTTCCGTCAGTGATACGGGTATCGGTATGACCCTGGAGCAACAGGGTAGGTTGTTCCAGTCGTTTTCCCAGGCGGATATCTCCACCACCCGAAAATACGGCGGCACCGGCCTGGGACTGGCTATATCGAAACAGCTGGTCGAAGTCATGGGCGGTGAAATCGGTGTCCAGAGCGAACCCGGTGTCGGCAGCACGTTCCGCTTTACCGTCGTTTTCGATATTGGTAGAGGTGCAGTGGAGAAAACGTTTGATACGGTGCCGGATCTCAAGGGCATACGCGTCCTGGCGGTAGATGATAACCCGACCGCGCGTGAGGTTCTGGCTACCTACCTGCGGGCCTTTTCATTCGAAGTTGATGAGGCCGCGAATGGGGAGGAGGCGATGCAGTTGATCGGGGTCGCCGATAAGCCCTACGACCTGGTCGTCCTGGACTGGCTGATGCCGGGAATGACAGGGCTTGAACTCGCTCAGACAATCAGGACCAAAGTCAAACCGACTGTTAATTCGACAATCGAACCCCGGATCATAATGGTGTCGGGGTTCAGTTCAGGAGATATGTCTGACAGGCCTGGTGGCGAATCTATCGACCAGTTCCTGTCCAAGCCTGTCAGCTCATCGGTTCTTTTCGATGCGGTCATGAAGGTGTTGGGCGTGGAAACCGGGGGAAGTTCCGGGTCGAAAAAAACCTCCGGAACGCTGGGCATGGCGGAATTACAGCCCATCCGGGGTGCCCGCCTTCTCCTGGTCGAAGACAATGAGATCAATCAGCAGGTGGCCCAGGAACTGCTTGAGCAGGCGGGATTCCTGGTGGATATCGCTAATCATGGCCAGGAAGCCCTGGATATGCTCGAGGTCAGGGCCTATGACTGTGTACTGATGGATGTACAGATGCCCGTGATGGATGGCTTTGCCGCCACTGGCAGAATTCGAGAGCAACCCCGTTTTCAGGATCTACCGGTTCTGGCCATGACGGCCAACGCAACGGTTGAAGATCGGGAAAAAGCACTCAAGGCAGGCATGAATGACCATATTGCCAAGCCAATTAATCCCGGGGCACTGTTCAGTGCGCTACTGCGATGGGTTGAACACAAGGAACGTGACTTGTCGGGGCTGCTTGCGCTGGAAGAGATCAATGGGACAGGGCTGGATGCCGTGTTGCCCGATCTGCCGGGCATTAATACCGTGCTGGGAGTGGAGCGGGTTGGGAGGAATATAAAATTCTACCGCAAGCTACTGCTCACATTTGTTGAGAATAATGCCGAAACAATACATGAGATCAGAACGGCATTCTCAGCCCGGGAGGGCGAGACAGCGCTGCGACTGGCGCACACGCTGAAAGGCGTGGCGGGAAATATCGGTGCTGAGGCTTTGCAGCGTTCAGCGGCAGAACTCGAGGCCGCCTTACAGCAGAGCCCGGATGAACTGCCTGCACTGCTCATAAACCAGACTGAGGAAGAGTTGAGCCGGGTACTCGCCGCAATCGGGTCGCTTTCCGGTGGCGAGGAACCAGCGACGGAAGCCGTAAGCGGCCATATACCGCACGATATTGGCGTGCAGCTGCGAGACTTACTCGACAAACTGGAAGACAGTGATACCGAGGCTGAAGATGTCCTGGAGAATATTCTTGTACAAGTGCACGGCACACCGGTGACCCCAATGCTGGAGGGCCTGGAACAGCGGATTGGCCAGTATGAGTTTGACGAAGCCGCGGAGCAGGTGTTGGAAGTGATGTCTCGGTTTAGCTCTGACCCTATTTGATTCCACACTCCGATTGACAAGAATACAAGTGATGCATGTGCTTTGGCATATGCCATCGGGATCACGGTGAGGTGAGAATGAAATCAGAACGACATGTGCGCCTATTTCGAAATGGCCGTAACCAGGCTTTGCGAATTCCCAGAGAGTTTGAACTGGAAGGTAATGAAGCCATAATTCGCAAGGAGGGTGACCGACTCATTGTGGAGCCGATTCGCAAAGAAGGCCTACTATCCGTGCTTGCGAGCCTGGAGCCACTGGATGAAACTTTTCCAGACGTGGATGAATCCTTGCCAACTCTTGATGATGCGGAACTCTGAGTCGTGAATGCCAGCTATTTGTTAGACACGAATATTCTCTCGGATCTGGTGCGGCATCCTCAGGGAACAATAGCAAGCCGAATTGCACGAGAGGGTGAAAGCAGCGTATGCACAAGTATTGTTGTGGCAGTTGAATTGCGGTTTGCCGCTTACAAACGTGGTTCTGCTCGTTTGACGGCGCAAGTTTGGGCTATTCTTTCTGCGATCGAGATATTGCCGCTAGAGGAGCCGGCTGATCAACAATACGGGAAGCTAAGGGCGCTGCTGGAGAGCAGGGGTGAGATGATCGGGCCAAATGATATGTTAATCGCCGCCCATGCACTGGCCCTTGATTGTACAGTAGTCACCGCCAACCGCCTGGAATTCTCTCGTGTTCCCGGTTTGAAAGTTGAAAACTGGTTGGAACTCTAGATCCCCTTCAACAGGTATTTACCTTTTTCCTGGGTGCCCCAGGACAGCAGTAATGGCATCCAGGCTAGTTTTATGAGACTGGTAGTCTATCTCAATCGGGAACAGGGCTTCTCCCTTAGCCAACACCAGTGAGGGAAAGCTATACACGCCGATTTTTCGACGCAATGCAAAATTCTGCTCCAGTGCGGCCTGTATCTCCGGGCTTGTCAGATCCTCGGAAAATTGCTTTTCATCCAGCCCCAGTTCCGCGGCCAGAGTGATCAGGGTGCTGTTATCTGACGGATTCATGGCACGCAAATAAAAGGCGTGCTGGATGGCGTCGATCATCGCCTGCTCCGCACGCTGCTTGTCGGCTGCCAGCACAGCTCGACAAGCGGGATAGGTGCAGCGGCGGGGTTGGCAGTTTTTCCAGAAATCGAAATTGAATTCGGCGCCGGTCTGCTCGGCAACCTTCGCCCAGTAGTCGGCAACGGTTTTTTGCAGCTCCTCGGGCATCGGTTCATCCGTATCCGGGGCGAGTCCTCCGACAACATTAACCACCGCCACAGAATCCGGTAACGCGGTGCGCAGTTGTTCCCAGGTGCGCTGGTAGCCCCAGCACCAGCTGCACATGGGGTCGTGGACGTAAAACAGGGTGCAAGTTTCAGGCATGGAGATCTCCACCGTGTGTCAGGCTTCCACCAGCTCAGGTATCACGATTACCGTGCCCGGGTGCAATCTGTCCAGGTTCAGATCCGGGTTGTATTGCCGCAGTAGCCACATAGGTACTTTGAACTGTCGCTGCGTGAGTACCCACAGGGATTCTCCGGGCGCGATGACATGTGTGCGCGTGGTGTGAATTTGCCAGGACATGAAAAAGGCCTGTTGTAGATCCTGTTGGTAGGCCAGTCGCCTGCGTTCGAACTCATCCTGAGCAACCCGGGAAAAATCCAGTGTTAAGCGGTGGCCTATCACCATCGGTCGTCCGTAGCGCATGCCGTTGATGTGCCGTATCTGGCTGGCGCGCAGATCCAGCCATTCGGCGTAGTGTCCCAATGTTTCGGTGGCCTGCACTTCAATGCTGCCATCACTGGCAACCGTGTAATCACTGGGGTCGGCCATCAGTTCCGGGGTGTCTGCAATAACTTGCATAGTATCCACAGCATCCACAGCATCCACAGCACCACAGCAATGCTGGTGGCTGCCACAGCTGGCTCTGGGAGCTCTAATGCGCTTGTCTGGGCCGGTGGCGGGGCGGTGGAGGGGACTGCAACTGTTGTCACTGTACCCTCCAGCGGCAATCTCAGTACCTGGCCTATGCGAATCCTGTAGCGCTTGTTCAAGCTGTTCATGGCCGCAACATCCCTGATGCTGTGGCCATAGCGCGTGGCGATCTCCGAGACGGTGTCACCCGGAACCACCTTGTGGAACAGGTCGGGTGTCTGCTCTGCAAAACGCTGGTCGGGGGGGATTGCAGCCAGTAATTCGTCAGGACCCCCGGCCACGCTGTCCTTCGGAATACGCATGGTGTAGCCCTGTGGCAGGCGTTTTTTGCCTTTCCAAACCGGGTCCAGTAGTGCACGGTTATGGCGCTTTAGCACTGCCAGGTCGGTGTCGAATGCCCGGGCAAAGGATTCGATCGGCAGATAGTCGGGTAATGTCACCTCCGAGTATTGCACCGGCTGAGCACTTTTGTAGGGCGCGAAATAGCGCTCAGGGTTGTCGCTGACCTCTACCGCAGCCAGGAATGAGACGTAAAAATTGCGTGAAGCGAAGCCGAAAGAACGCCCCTTGTAGTTGCGCACAATCCCGGCGATATCGGTGCTGCCCAACTGCTTCGACGCCCGCCGCACGCCTGCGGCGCCGTGATTGTAGGCGGTGAGTGCAAGTGGCCAGGTGCCGGTGAGCTGGTAGTTGTACTGAAGTAACTGGGCGGCGGCGACCGTCGAGGCAAAGGGGTCCATGCGCTCATCCACCACATAATCAATGTGCAGGTAACGGCGACCGGTAGAGCGGGTAAACTGCCAGATCCCCGCTGCACCGACACTGGAATAGGCATCCGGGTTAAAGGAGGACTCCACGTGGGGGAGGGCGGCGAGCTCCGCTGGCAGGTTTTTTTCCGCCAGCACATTGGCAATGTGGTCATGCCATTCACCGGATCTTGCCAGGCCCTCGCGGAAGCGATCGGACTGCCCGCGTTGGAAGCGCAGGCTGGTGGCCGCATCGCGCAAGCGTGTAGCGGTGACATCAGTCCCCCACAGGGCCAGTACGCGCTGCTGTTCGGTGCTGAGCCCGTTGCGGTCGCTGGCCAAGCGCTCAAGGATGGCAGCGTAGCGGGCCTTGGCCGCACTGATGGACTTCTCATCGGCTCTGCGCCGGCCGGTTAGCTCCAGCGTTTCGTAGACCACGGCAAGATTGTAAGCGTCGTGGATATAGCCGCTATTGGTGTCGATTTCGGAGTAGACCCTAACCCAGAATGCCACATCCGGCTCGAGTTCCGCTGGTTTTGGGAAATGCTCGTTCGCCAGCGTAGCCATACTGAACAACAGGGACAGGCAAAGGAATAGCGGGTGGAACGATAATGGGAGCCGGGATACTGTATTTCGCATGGGCGTAGCATAGCAGTTAGTTCTTATAAATTAACTGCCTCCGTACGAAAATTATCGGTCACCAGGCCATCAGGTATCAGATACCGTAGGGTTTAACATCCTCGCGAATTTCCACTGCCTTACTGATCTCCGCTACCCGCAGGTCGTAAGCTGACTGTAGATTAAGCCAGGACTGGGCATCACCGCCAAATAATCGTGCCAAACGCATGGCGGTATCTGCCGTCACAGAGCGACGCTGCTTGACGATTTCATGCAAGCGCGTAGCAGGCACGCGCAATCTTTGGGCAAGTGCATTCACACTCATTTCCAGAGGCTTGAGATATTCCTCCTCGAGGATTTCCCCGGGGTGTATGGGGCGCATTTCATTCTTGCTCATCAGTGGTAGTCCACAATTTCTACGTCAAAAGCATTGCCGTTTGTAAACCGGAAGCACAAACGCCATTGTTGGTTGATTCGGATACTCCAACTGCCACGGCGATCGCCAGAGAGCTTTTCCAGTCGGTTGCCGGGAGGCGACTTCAGAAACCCAATTGTTTGGGCACTGTGCAACATGATCAGCTTCCGCTCCGCCTGGGCACGGAAACTCTTGAATCGCCCGGTACAGACTCCGGAGAACAAGAGTTTCGTGTCATTACAGCGGAATGACTTGATCATTGGGCCAGTGTAATACTCACTGCGTTATACGTCAAGCGTTATATGTTAAGAGTAATACGACATGCGTATAAAAGTATTGAGGCCTGGTATCCCCACTCGCAGTATGAAGTTGGAACTGATTGAAATGATCCGCGGCAATTGACTTGGCTGGTGGTTCTGGGGGGCTGGAGCCAAACCGGCGAAACAACCGCAATCGAGCCACTTATGCCCGGGTATCAGACGGGTTATCGAGTGATGTTGACGAGCGCACCTTCGAGGCATATAGTTCTTACTTATGTCTTACCTCGGAGTGTGCAATGAGTACCACAAGAATGTCCAGCAAGGGTCAGGTCATCATACCCAAGCCTGTAAGAGCTGCGCACCACTGGGAGGCGGGGCAGGAACTCGTTGTTATCGATGTGGGTGATGGGGTCCTGCTCAAGCCGAAAACCCCGTTTCCATCAAGCGATATAGAAAGCGTCGCATCCTGCCTCGAGTTCAAAGGGAAGGCCAGAACGCTGAAAGAAATGGAATTGGCAATTGCGCGGGGTGTCAGGGAAAGACAAAAATGATTGCCGTCGATACCAACATCATAATCAGGCTGCTTACCCACGATGATGCACGGCAGCACAAGAGAGCGTATGCGCTATTCACGACAGAGGAAGTGTTCATCGCCGACACAGTCATAATGGAAACCGAATGGGTACTGCGGTACGCCTATGAATTTACCGCAGAAGCCATCTGTGACGCGTTAGTGAAACTATTCGGCCTGGAAAATGTGCACCTGCCCAATCCACAGGCCATAGCCCAGGCCATCGAATGGCATCGGGTGGGCGTGGACTTCTCGGATGCAATACACTTGTCTCACTGTCAAAAGTGTGAGGCGATATACACGTTTGATAAGGCCTTCGTTACCAAGGCGCGAAGCCTGTCTCATTGCCTGGTTACCTTGGCCTAAATTGCAATAACGGGGGACTGAGTTAACCCGGGTTTCACGGACAGATTAATTAAGCAAACAATGGCCACGCGGCCAGGGTAGTTGACGTCCAATACCTATCTGTTATGAAAAGATAACTTGGACAGGATTTTTTGAGCGGGCACGTCCGGGCGATCATCGGGTACTAACCACCACTGGCCACCGTAGAAATTTCCGATTGCTTTCGTTGATGGCGCTGGCGTGCGCACAAAATCAATCCAGTCCTGGGAGATCAATCTTTCGCCATTCCACAAACCGCCATTGAGATATAGCAGACCAAAACGGGCTAAATCCCGTGCGTTGGTATAAACCTGGCTGCTGAAAATGAAATTTCCAAAACGGTCCGTACTGACTATGGTGTTGCGCATACCAATCCGGTCGAAAAGGGCGCGCCGAGGGGCGGTAGACCAGGTGCGGGTTTTGGTTGTTACGTCGACGCCGGGTGCATATCTTTCGTGAACAATTTGACCTTTGTGCACCACCAGTAAGCTCAGGCTAAGCTGTTCAGGTAACTTTCTATTGAATGTCCAGTCGGAGGCCGACTGCAGTGCGACACTGTCGATTGTTACAGGCAGCGGGCGATGCTTGAGCAAGTCGCCATCTGGCCATGCCAGTTGCCCGGCGCCCATGGGAGGGGAGGGGAGGGGAGGGTCGGCGTGAGTAACATGGGAACGATAAGATGGGTTTTCATGTCTTTCTGATGCCTGCTCTCTTGTGAGCAGTAACTATACATACGCTACCGCCAGCTAACGAGGAAAAATCCGGGAATGAATACCCGTAAACGGCACCATCTTTGTGATTGACCAGCTATACTGAGCTTCTTTAATGTACGACATTTACTATCCGGGGAATAACATGAGAGGAAATACTTCTGTAATTGCTTTAACACTGCTTATCACTTCACTACTTGGTTCATCAGCTCTTGGCGCGGATTATGACGTCGTGAAGGCCAAGTTGGAATCTGCAATGGCTGCGGATATCAGAACGACTGCCGATACCGTTCGCGACCGCAATCGCCGACCGATCGAGACGCTGGAGTTTTTCGGGTTGCGCGACGATATGAAGGTAGTCGAGTTACTCCCCGGTGGCGGTTGGTATACGAAATTATTGGCACCCGGTACTGGCAGAAAACGGGGAACTCTATATAGCCTACGGCACCGGTCGTACCCAGAGCGGGCTCGAAGGTAAGCCCGGTTTTGAGAAAATGCAGGTTGCCGCCGGGAGATGCAGAAATCGGCCGGGCTGAAGGTGCCCGCTTTTACAGTGCGAGTAATACCGACCTGGGCGTGAAAAATGTTGATATGGTACTCACATTTCGCAACTACCATAACTTTGATGAGCAGTCCCGGGCCGCCCTGAATAAATCAGTTTTCAAGGCTCTCAAATCAGGTGGAATTTACGGTGTGGTGGATCACACCCGACGGCATATGCAAGAGTTCAATAGTGAGAATCGCCGCCGGGTGGACCCTGTCCAGGCGATCATGGAGATCCAGGCCGCCGGGTTCGAATTTGTGGATTATACAGACCTGCACTATAGGGCAGACGATGAGTTAATTTACGAAGTGGGTCGCAAAACTGTCACTGGCAATACTGACCGCTGGACACTGAAGTTTCGCAAGCCCTGACGGACTGTTGGAAAATGGGGGGAGCGTTTGAGGTAAAGCCAGCTTTTACCGGGAATTCAACGGCCTGGGTGCTCTCAGGATAAAGGTGGCTATCTGTGTCAGTGCTTTGGCTGCGCACTAACAACGTTGTGTTTTTTCTACCAGATTCCTGGACAGATGCCATGTTTTGCCCTGGCATGAGGTGAAACTTCGTGTGCAATTAGCACTGCCCCCAGAAATGCCTGAATTGCCATAAGCCTGATCTCGGGTACGCGGTATTATTGGCCGGACGTATTTCCCTGAAAGTGTCATTTCAAACGAATACACCGCAACAGATAATATCGAGGTACTCCTCCCATGACCGTAAGTACAAAACACCCCATCGCCAGCTATTTCTCCCTCTCGTACAGTGAGTCACGAGATAAATTCCTGGCCGCAGCCAGGTGCGCGAATGCAAGCATTACGTCTATAAAGCACCCACTACAGGGCCGGGAAGGTGAAGAGCTGTTTATGGATGTTGCCTCAGTCGGTCCCGACGACGCGCAGTCAGCTATCGTTATTGTTGCCGGTACACATGGCATCGAGGGCTTTTGCGGCGCCGGTTGCCAAATCGCCCTGTTGAGCAACCCTTCATCACTCGACCTGTTCAGGGATATCAAACTCGTCATGATCCATGGCCATAACCCCCATGGATTTTCGTGGTTGCGCCGGGTAAATGAGGACAATATCGACCTGAATCGTAACTACGTTGATTTTGGCGAAGCCCAGGATCCCAACGAGTACTACCTCGAAGTCAAAGACCTGGTATTGCCGGAGCATTTTGGGGAAGAGTCTGAAGCGGCCATGCAGGATTGGATAAAAGAAAACGGCGTCGACAACTACCAGAAGGCCGTGATGAACGGGCAGCGCGTAGACCCGCAGGGGGTTTTTTACGGCGGCACCAGAGCATCCTGGTCTAACGAGACCGTGCGTAAAATACTGCCCGAAGTTCTCTCCAGGCAAAAGAACGTGGCTTTGATGGACATTCATACGGGTCTTGGGCCCTATGGGCACGGGGATTTGATCCACGCCTATGCCAAAGACTCTGCGGGATATACAGAATTACAGAAATGGTTTGGCGATGAAGTCATCGCGATCAGTGCCGGGGATTACGGGGAAGTCGCCGCTGTGCCCGGCGGGCCCATTGTTTCTTCTCTGGATACTATTCTTCCGGACCATAATTCCTTTGCCCTGGTGAATGAGTATGGCACGGTTGACTTTGACCGTGTCATTAAAGCGATCAGAGCTGACAACTGGCTCCATATCCGTGGTGACCTGGCGTCTGAACAGGGTCAGGCGATCAAGCAGGAAATGCGCGACTGTTTTTACTGTGTGAAAGATGAGTGGCGCCAGATGATATGGGACCGGGCTATCTGGAGCTTTGAGCGTATGGCAACGGGCTTGCGCAACCTTTAACGGTAATTTTGTTCGCTGTGCAGGCGATCTTGAAAGTAGTAATCAAACAAGGGGCACCGCACGTGCCCCTTGTCATATCCACCTTGGCGGGAATGACGAAAACCGACTTGACCAGAGGCTCCCTGGCGTCTATTACAGGAACTTCACCATAAAGCTCGATACGAATACCGAGGCAATGCTGACAGTAATAAAACCAGCAACCAACATTTTCGGCAGAAACAGGCCAAGCAGGTAGTTGCGCTCTTCATCGTTTTTGCCGTGAGCCTTGGCCACCTCCTCGGGAATGATATAGGTGCCGGGGAAGCCGAACATGCAGGAAATACCGATGGCCATGCATAATTGCCAGGAGTAACCAAATATTTTACTCATTACGAAAGCTGTCAGGGCAACGGCAATAATGCCCAGCGTAAACACCACCACTATAGGAAAAATCATCGACAGTAATGCGTCCGGTGTGGCTTTTGGTAAATACCAGTACACCAGCAGAAACAACATAAACAGTGTCAGGCCGGAACCATTGGCTTTGTCGAGAATTTTTTCCTCCAAAAAACCCAGTTCTTTGAAAAGAATGCCCAGCAGCAATGCCACGACAAATTTGTTGATGGCGCCGCCCATCAAATCTGCGCAGTAAAGCGCCAGCCAGGTAATCATCAGCAGTTTCATGAGCAGTATAAAAGGTGTTTGCAGATCTTTAGGTGTTGTCGGGAAAATCTGCCATTTAGACTTTGATGCAGTCATGGCATCGGCGTTGACTAAATCTGTCTCACCGCCGAGGCTGCGATACTGCTCTATCGCAACTCCAGCCTCCCTGGATAAACAGGCGGCCGCAATGGGCAAACCAACAAATAATTGCAGGACAAACAAAACCGTTACAAAAATGGCGATGTTGTCCAGTCCCATGGCACCGGCGGTCTCCTGGACTATCAGTACTGCAACCAGGCCGCCGGTAATCGGTCCGGCTGCGGATGCCGCATATTGCTGGCCAATCATCCAGGAGCCCACAAAGAACAATAGTATCGCTATTAACACCACGGCAGTGAGGGCAATAATCGCCGTCTTATATTCTTTCTTCATCTCATCCAGGTTGAGCATTGTCCCCAGATGAACCACAAACATGGGAGCAAACAAAACACTGGCACTAAACAGTCCTGTATCTTCCAGTAGTGTGGTGGGCAAAATAGTCCAAAAACCCAGCAAAAGCAGAAAGCCGGACACAAACAGCATCGGCAGCATGGCCTTGCTCTTGTTGGAAATGTAATCCCCAAGGGCATAGATGGCCGCACAAGTTAGAACGGCAAGTAGTGGATC
>PVMK01123377.1_pt1 | contig 18821 bp, 18 predicted proteins | sample 1853481 | NCBI WGS metagenome assembly PVMK01 (sample SAMN08533507, study PRJNA380276) | Marine sediment metagenome, whole genome shotgun sequencing project. | reverse complement strand
TCGCTTTCCCCGGGATGTATTCCGTTATTGATCAAAATTATATTCTGATCTTTTTCTTCTGAAAATTCACTCTCAAAGGTTCGATTTGGATTAAATGTCACAAGATGCAACCGTTTACCACTATCGGTTCGGCCCATTTCGTAGATGGCAACAGATGGGTATGCTTCGGCGAGATTTTCATAAAATGCAATTATTTGATAGTAATCTGAGGTTTCTGTTCCATTACTGGTTTCGAATACAGTGGTAAAATTGAAGTCATTTTTATTCTCTACAGAACCGCAGGATAAAAGTAATAATGCGCATACAGAACCTACTAATAATCGCTTCATTTGAATTCATTTTCAACAAATATAAGAGATAATATGAGTTTGGTATCATCATTATAAATTTAAGAAGACAATGGTTTTTTATTATGCAAACACGCAATTTATTTGCGTAATTTTTTGTTTTTAACGAAAAAGAGACGTTTTATTTTAAAATTCTTTTCTATCTTCGTTAGATAAATATTAAACTTTAAACTTTTTATTATGAAAAAAATTACATTGTTATTTGTCGCTTTACTTACTTGTGGAGTGGGTTTTGCACAAAGTCAAGTTACTGAAACTGGTGGGGAAAATAATCCTATTGTTTATGTTCAGTCTAATTATCAGTATGCTCCGTGCACGGAAGAAAATCCGAATGATGGTACTTTCGAAAATGGACTTAACTGTTCAGCGACTTCAGCATTCCAAACCGCAAATGATCTTACCGTAGCGGCAGATGAGGATTTTACGTTAAACCAGATTACGGCAAGTATTTTCACTAATGATGGTGTTGTGCTGGTAGACGTTCTTTATTATGATGATGCTGCCGGACTTCCTGGTGCTCTAATGGACAGTGAAGTTGGTATTGTACCTACTTCTTCTGTCGTAGTTGGTAATAATTTTGGAATTGATGTTAACGAGATCGTATTAGATGTTACGCCTTATGTATTTTTAGGTCAGACAGCTGTTCCAACAACGTACTGGGTAGAATTGTCCGTAACCGATGGTATTGGTGGTGGGAGTGTATTCTGGGTAGTAACTTCTTCTTCGGCAATTGGAAATCCAACTGCACAATTTAACGCTGGATGGGGTATTTTTGACCCTCTATTTGATGGTGTTTATATCTGGGGTGGAGACTGTGAGCCAATCTTTGCTGTTGGTGATAACCTTGCTGACTTGGTAAATATTTATCCAAACCCTGCAACTACACATATCAACGTTGATTTTCCTGCCAATATAGAAATATTGGATATTGCTCTTTATGACATTTTAGGTAAAAATACCGGAGCTGTTTTAATTAATGGTGTTATTGATGTGTCTAACTTTTCCAGAGGTGTTTACATTCTTAATGTAAAGACTGACCAAGGTACACTTTCTCAAAAAGTGATCAAGAGATAATTCATCTCAATGATTTATATTAAAAGAGCCCTGCATTTTGCAGGGCTTTTTTATTGGTGATCAGTTGTGAATTGAAGTATTGGATTGAAATGAGATAGCGGGATGTTATAGTCAAAGCATAAAAAAAGTGGAATCAGTGATGATTCCACTTTTTTATTTAAAGAAAAAGGCTTTTAGCTATTCATAGAAATAAGGAACTCCGCATTATTTCGGGTTTGCTTGATCCTATCATTGATAAATTCCATGGCTTCTACAGGGTTCATATCCGCCAGATATTTGCGCAATACCCACATATGCTGGATGGTCTTCTCATCGAGGAGCAGATCGTCTCTACGTGTACTCGATGAGGTAAGGTCGATAGCAGGGAAGATTCTCCGGTTGGAGATCTTTCTATCCAATACAAGTTCCATATTACCGGTTCCTTTAAATTCTTCGAAGATCACCTCATCCATTTTCGAGCCGGTTTCGGTTAGGGCGGTTGCGATAATTGTCAATGATCCACCATTCTCTATATTACGAGCGGCACCAAAGAAACGTTTCGGTTTATGTAACGCGTTCGCATCAACACCACCACTCAATATTTTTCCACTCGCGGGCTGTACCGTATTATAGGCTCTAGCCAGTCGTGTGATGGAATCCAGAAGGATTACAACATCATGGCCACATTCCACCAATCGTTTTGCTTTTTCAAGGACGATATTAGCTATGCGAACATGATCTGTTGCCTCTTTGTCGAAAGTAGAAGCGACCACTTCACCACTCACATTACGTTGCATGTCGGTAACTTCTTCGGGACGTTCATCTATCAATAAAATGATTTGATAAACCTCCGGATGGTTAGCGGCAATTCCATTCGCAATGTCCTTTAATAACATTGTCTTACCCGTTTTGGGTTGTGCTACGATCATTCCTCGCCCTCCCTTTCCAAGAGGTGAGAATAGGTCGATAATTCGTGTTGAAAGGGTAGGTTGTCTTTCACAGATATTATATTTTTCCTCGGGAAAAAGTGGTGTTAAGTGTTCAAAGGAAACACGATCCCGAACAACATTCGGTGAAAGCCCATTTATTTTATTCACCTTGATAAGAGGAAAATATTTTTCACCTTCTTTTGGAGGGCGCACTTCTCCCAGAACAGTATCTCCGGTTTTGAGTCCAAACAATCGTATTTGCGATTGCGAAACATAAATATCATCCGGAGAAGAAAGATAATTATAGTCGCTTGATCTCAAGAAACCATAACCGTCCTGCATAATGTCAAGGACTCCCTCACTTTCAATAATACCTTCGAATTCAAAATCGGGTTCACGATATCGATTTCTTTTGTCCTTATTACCATCTTTACTGCTACTGCGAACATTGTGGCTCTGTTTTTTATGACCGGATTTATGCTGTTGCTGTTTGTTATCCCCGCCACTCTTTGAACTCTCTTTATCGCGTCTGTCATCATCCCCCTCTTTATTGGGTTGTGTTTTAACGGGTTGATCACCTTTTTGATGGCGATTATCACGAGTGTCTCTGTTGTCTCGATTATCGCTGCGAGGATTAGGATGTTGTTTTTCACGCTGAAAGCGCTTTTGTTGCGGTTTGTTTTCCTGCTTTTCTGTGGCAACTTCGGCCATTACTTTTACGGGTTGTTTTGAAGGTCTTTCTGAAACTTTCTCCTCCACAGCCACGGCCTTAACAGCGACAGGGTTGGTCGCCTGATGATCGAGGATCTGATATACAAGGTCTAGTTTTTTTAAGCTTCTGTACTTAGGTACATTTAAAGATTTAGCAAGCTCCTGAAGCTCAGGAAGCTTTTTCGCTTTTAATTCTGAAATTTCAAACATTTAGGATTTTATAAATAGATTAATGTGATAGTAGTTGTCTGTTGTCGAAGGTAAATTAGTTGAAATAAGTCGAAGACTATGTAACCTCTGTTGAATGGGTTACGAATTATTATTGCAATTATACAACAATAATTTAAAAGAGGTGATCTATTTTTTTAAAAAAAGAAGTCTTATTTTTGCGTTCATTACGAATAAATCCTATGTTACAACGAATCCAGACCATATACATTTTGCTTTCTGCTCTCCTTATTGTAGGATTGTATGTTTGGTTTCCGGTGGTTCAGGATGAGGCTGGGAGTATAGCCATTGAAAAAAATGAACCCCTGGTTATGGGATTGATAATTGGGTCGGTGGTATTGGCCCTTATTTCAATAGTAAATTTTAAAAAGCGGAAATTACAATTTGTATTAAACCGCCTGAACATCATATTAAACTTTGTATTACTGGGAGTTTTCGTTTATCGATCTCTAGCCGTATCCGGAGAGACCTTGGTTTCAGAGAAGGGTATTGGGGTGCTAATTCCTATCATTTCTATCGTTTTTTTAGTGTTGGCCAATAAGGCCATCAAAAGGGACGAGGATCTCGTAAAATCTGTAGATCGGTTACGCTAAAACTATAACTTGGTATATTAGTGTGAAACCCTCAAAATATGCCAATTTTGAGGGTTTTTTAACGAAATGAGGATCATAGGCCCATTTTAATTGATAATCCTACTTGAAAGTAGAATTGGATACTGAATTCTCATCGATCAAATTCAACGACCTCCAAATTCTGAATCTCTCGCCCGTTGATCTCCAACCGAAGCATGGTTCTCGACTTATGCTGTCCGTGTCTTCCAATGGCTCCCGGATTCATATGTAGAAGCTTTAGTTTTTTGTCGTTCATAACTTTCAGGATATGTGAATGACCACTTATGAAAATACGGGGTGGGTGCGATCGTATTTTTTCACGAATTCTTTGGTGGTATCTTCCTGGATATCCACCTATGTGAGTGATCCATACATCTACCCCTTCGCACATAAAACGATTGTCGAGTGGAAATTCACTTCGAGCTTCTGTCCCGTCAATATTTCCATAGACCGCCCGTAATGGTTTTAGTTTTTGAATAATATCTGTAACGTGCAAATCTCCTATATCTCCTGCATGCCAAACCTCATCAGCCTGTTTAACGTGCTTCAGAATAGAGTCATCGATATAACCGTGAGTGTCGCTGAGCAGGAGGATCTTTGTCATATAAAATGTTGATTGTTAAGAGAACGCAAATTACTATTTCGAGCGTTCCACTTTATGTATCTTTACCGCTGTTAAAAATAATGGAATCTTTGCGATATTTCATCGAAATAGCATATAACGGAAAAAATTATCACGGATGGCAGGTTCAACCTGATGCGACGAGTATACAAATGGTTCTGGAACACGCTCTTTCTACCGTACTTCGGAAGGAAATAAAAGTAACCGGAGCGGGTAGGACCGATACAGGTGTGCACGCGAAGCAACTCTATGCACACTTCGATCATGATGAAATTGAAGATACTACTGAAATAGTATTTAGACTCAACTCTTTTCTTCCGAAGAACATTTCGGTAAAAGAAATTTTCCTTGTAAGAAATGATGCCCATGCTCGCTTCGATGCCACCCAAAGAGAATATGAATATGTCATTTCTTTGCAAAAAGATCCTTTTCAGCAAGATTATGCCTATTTGATCCATCATGAACCCAATATCGAAAAGATGAACGAAGCCGCAAATATTTTATTGGAGTATAAGGATTTTCAATGTTTTTCACGAAATAAAACCGCTGTAAAAACGTATCATTGTGATATCAAACAAGTACAGTGGGAAAGAAAAGACCACCGACTTATTTTCACAATTAGTGCCGATCGTTTTTTGCGAAATATGGTGCGGGCGATCGTAGGAACCTTATTGGAAATAGGATTTGAAAAAATATCAATGGCAGATTTTCATGATATTATTCAAAGCAAAGACCGAAGTAAAGCCGGCACATCGGCTCCGGCACATGGGTTGTATTTAACTAAAGTTTTGTATCCCGATAATATTAAGGTTAAAAAATAAAAGTTCCCCGTTAAGGGATTAATATATGGCAGAATCATCTGGAAAAGCGTTCGATTTTAAACTGTTTAAGCGGCTGTTGGCGCATACCAATAAGTACCGTTTGACTTTTTATTTTGTTGCTTTTGCAGCGATCGCGATGTCCGTTTTGGGTGTGTTGACCCCACATTTATTGGAAGCAGCCATTGATAAGGCCATTATACCAAAGGACTGGGACGGCCTGGTTTTCTATATCTCATTGATGGTGATAGTCTTGGTTGCGGAGGTGATCTTTCAATTCGGATTCATATTTTACGCTAACTGGTTGGGCCAAAACGTAATTCGGGATATACGTGTGAAACTCTTCAATCTAATGTTGAGTTTTAAGATGAAATATTTCGATAAAAGTGCTGTGGGAAGACTCACTACGCGAGCAGTGAATGATATTGAGACCATCGCCAGTATTTTTAGTCAGGGACTATTTATGATCATTAGCGATTTGCTAAAAATGCTGGTGATCGCCGGTGTTTTATTGTATAAAAGCTGGGAGATGGCATTGATCGTATTTACCATTTTACCATTTCTTTTGTACGCGACCCGTGTATTTCAAAGAGCGATGAAAAGTGCTTTTGAAGATGTCCGTAACCAAGTGGCGAATCTCAATTCGTTTGTGCAAGAGCGCATAACAGGCATGAAAATAGTTCAGGTGTTTGCCCGTGAAGAGACCGAATACAAAGCCTTTAAAGAGATCAATGAACGACATAAAAAAGCGTGGATCAAAACGGTATGGTATAATTCCATCTTTTTTCCGATCGCTGAAATGTCCTCATCCATCGCAATTGGTCTTGTTGTTTGGTATGGTGGCTTGAACGCCACTCAGAATGGCGAGATCACTTTGGGGATAGTTACCGCATTCATTCAATATGCGCAAATGTTATTCCGGCCACTACGTCAGATAGCCGATAAGTTCAATACGCTTCAAATGGGAATGGTAGCCGCTAATCGTGTCTTTAAAATTTTGGATACGAGATCACATATTGCAGACAATGGACTTATTGAACTAAACCAGACCACCGGCTTGATAGAGTTCGAAAATGTTCGTTTTGGGTATAATGAAGACGAAGAAGTGATCAAGGGTATTTCTTTCATCGTTCCACCCGGACAAACCATCGCCTTGGTAGGAGCCACCGGAGCAGGGAAATCGACCATTATTAATTTATTATCCCGCTTCTATGAGATAAATAGTGGAGATATTTTAATCGATAACGTCTCTATAAGAGATTATACCTTGCCGTCACTTCGCGATCATATCGCCGTGGTATTACAAGATGTTTTCCTGTTTGCCGATACTATTTTCAACAATATCACTTTGGGTGATGATACCATAACCGAAGAAGATGTTATCTCCGCTGCGAAGGAAATTGGAGTTCACAAATTCATTACTTCCCTCCCCGGAAATTATAATTACAATGTAAAAGAACGAGGAACAATGCTTTCTACCGGACAACGACAATTGATCGCTTTCTTACGGGCCTATGTGAGCAAACCCAGTATTTTGGTATTGGATGAAGCGACTTCCTCCATCGATTCCTATTCCGAAGAAATGATACAAAATGCCACCGATAAGATCACTAAAGGACGAACTTCTATCGTCATTGCACACCGCTTGGCTACTATCAAAAAAGCCGATCAAATACTGGTAATGGACGCCGGTAAAATTGTGGAAAAAGGAACACATAAGGAATTGCTTCGCAAAGAAAACGGATTCTACAAAAACCTCTATGAAGTCCAGTTTATGGCCGAGGAGGCGATATAAGTTATACCTTGCTTCGCCTTTTCCAATTCAATAATCTCATCGAAATATGCACCGAAATACATTAATATGATGGTTACGATCATTAGTATTATCATAAGTGGAATCAACAACGAAAAGAAGAGTAAGGTTTTCAATAAAATTTGTCCCAGAGTCAGGCTGTATAATCTTTTAAACACATAGGCAAAAAATACTATTTGAAACAGGTTTGCGATTATTGACACCACCATAAAAACAGGTTGATACCAGATGGTGAGAAAATAAACAACCGTCACAGCTAGTGCGAAGTGCGAGTAAGTATATAAATTAATGATAAGATGTTCGGAGAAATTATATTTCTTATTCTTTAAAAAAATAAGTCTTGAAATCAAGGCAAAAACGGGAATAGAAAGAAAAAAGATAAAAGCTTGATATTCATAGATTCTTTTACTAAAATCGGAGTTGATCTTGGCTTGTTCCTCATCAAAGTTATAAATGTCGGTTGAGAAGTTGAACGCATCCGGGAAAAATTCCAGAAATACAAAAATAAAAAAACCAGAAACGGTAACAGCGATCGCAAAATAACTTACAGCATTGATATACTTTTTTCGAGTTCCGTTGATATAACTTCCAATGACATCTTCGGGTTTTCTAAAGAGCCCGATGAAAGTTCGCAAAAACTTATTGTCGTAATTCAGAAACTCTACACTAAAATGTTCAAAGAGATTTTTAAGGGTAAGCCTGTTTCTAATGACTTTCGCTCCACATGAATTGCAATAGTCATCGTTTTCTTGTAGCTGAGAAGAACAGTTCTTACACTCCATATTCATTTAAAATGTCAGGTCTTTTTCCATTTGTTTTTTTAGGTCATCGATACCGTCAAACAAAACAAAATCCCCTTCTTTGAGATATGATATTTGTCCATTCTCTTCGCTAACTACCAGACAAACAGCATCGGTCTTTTCGGTAATACCCAAAGCGGCACGGTGACGCAAACCAAACCGCTGAGGGATGATCTTTTCATTGGAGAGGGGAAGTATGACCCGGGTGGCCGTAATAATATTATCTTCTATGAGCATCGCCCCATCATGCAAGTGGACTGTTCTTAAAAAAAACACTCTCAATGATGGGTTGGTTGACCTCAAGTTGCATTCTATCACCACTGGTTTTTACAAACTCCAGGTTATTGTTGCGTTTGATAACGATCAGCGCCCCGGTATGGGTTTTTCCCATTTTGGAACAGGCGGAGACGATCGCCCCAATATTGGTGATCATTTCCGTTTCAGAAAGGAGATTCAGTTTTTGCAATACCCTCTTCCTGGCGGAAAAATTAGTCGACCCCACCATTAACAGAAACTTTCGCACCTCCTGTTGAAAGACCACGATCAATGCTATAATTCCAACACCCAGAAATCCGCCAAGTATTTTACTGAGAAGCTCCATCTGGAGTAATTCGGTAAGCTTCCAGATGGCATACAGGATAACGATGCCAACAAATATATTGATAGCAACCGTTCCTCTTACCAACCTATAAACATAATACATTAGAAATGCCACGAATACTACATCGATAATATCAATAATTCTAATTTCGGTAAAATCAAGTAGTTCCAAAGGATGAAGGGTTTTTGTAAATGTAATTGAAATTTTAAAAATTAGGAAGCACTTTTAGGTTTTCGATCAAAGTGATGCACTCCACAGCCTCTTTTACATCATGCACCCTTACTATGGAAGCTCCTTTGATCAAAGCGATGGCATGTAGAGCAGTGGTGCCATTCAATGCTTCATTTGTCGTGACCTTTAGGGTCTTGCATATCATTGATTTTCTGGAGATCCCTATTAAAAATGGAATTTCCAATTGCTTGAAAAGTTCCAAATCGTTGAGTAATTCAAAATTTTGTTTACGTGTTTTTGAGAATCCAAATCCGGGGTCCGCAATTATATCATTAATTCCTGCTTTTTGGGCGAGTGCAATTCGTTCAGAAAAATATAGAAGTACCTCTCTTGTTACATTGTCATAATCGGTTTGTGTGGACATGGTTTGAGGTGTTCCGCGCATATGCATTAAAATGTACGGGATCTGCAACTGGGCGATAATTGAGAACATTTCGGGATCCATCTTCCCGCCTGAAATATCATTAACCATAGCCGCGCCTTCTTGTATAGCTTCTTTAACAACAGCACTTCGGAAGGTATCTACAGAAATGATCGCCTCGGGAAATTCTGTGGTTAATGTTTCTATTGCAGGAATTACTCTCTCTAGTTCTTCTGTTTCTGAAATTTCTGTTGCACCCGGTCTGGTACTGTATCCACCCACATCAAGAAAAGTGGCACCCTCGGAAAGCATCTTGCTTGCCTGACGTATTATTTCTTCAGTAGTGATTGTTTTTCCCCCGTCGTAAAAAGAATCCGGGGTAACGTTTATGATACCCATTACCTTCGGGTTGTGAGGTCGATGAGATTACCGTTACAATTGAGGGTGTACAATTTTTTAAATCGATTTATTTAAGCGAAATTTACGCAAAATCTTACACTTGCGATGCTGAATACTTCAGAACAATACAACAACGTTATTGATATTTGCAGAGCGCTGTTCATTAATAAAATGAAGGACTATGGAAGCGCCTGGCGCATCCTTCGACTCCCTTCATTGACCGATCAAATTTTTATAAAAGCGCAACGCATTCGGGGTCTTCAGCAAAACGAACAGCAAAAAGTAGATGAAGGAGAAGTAAGTGAGTTTATAGGGATAATCAATTATTCGATCATGGCCCTGATACAATTGGATAAGGGTGTGGTTGAACAACCCGATCTGTCGTTAGACGAGGCTACACGGTTATACGATGAAAAAGTGACGATCACCAAAGAATTAATGGATGATAAGAACCATGATTATGGAGAAGCCTGGCGTGATATGCGGGTAAGCAGTTTGACCGATCTAATTATTCAGAAAATATTACGCGTAAAACAAATTGAAGATAACGAAGGAAAAACACTGGTAAGTGAAGGGATAGACGCGAATTATCAGGATATGATCAATTACTCGGTTTTTGCGATGATCCAACTCGAAGAAAGCACCGAATAACAAAAACACTCTGATGGATCTCTTGTCAAAGCGAGATCTATGGGTTAAATATAAATAATGAGAGTACTTGTTGGAATTAGTAGAATATTGGTTGGCGTGTTATTTATAATCAGTGGGCTCATTAAATTGAATGACCCTGTCGGGTTTTCATTTAAGCTGCAGGATTATTTCGCACCGGAAGTATTGAATCTTGAATTTCTAGCTCCCTATGCGTTGGTATTGGCGGTGTTTGTGGTGATCTTCGAAGTTCTTTTAGGAGTGATGCTCTTGGTGGGATATGCCAAAAAGATCACGCTGTGGAGCATATTACTAATGATCGTATTTTTTACGTTTCTTACTTTTTACTCGGCTTATTTTAATAAAGTTACTGATTGTGGATGCTTTGGCGACGCTATTAAACTTACACCCTGGGAGTCTTTCTCAAAGGATATTGTGTTATTGGTTTTGATTCTGATCCTGTTCTTCCGAAGAAATTACATTCAGCCTCTCTTTTCTAAGAATGTACGTAGCATCACTGTTTTTGCATCATTCGTTTTGTGTCTTTGGTTGGGATATCATGTGTTGATGCATTTACCGGTAGTAGATTTTAGGGCGTATAAGATCGGGGCAAATATACAGGAAGGAATGACAGTGCCTGAAGATGCGCTACCTCCAATTATCGAATATCGATGGAAGTATAATATCGCAGGAAAAGAAACCGTCATCAAGAATACTACGGGCCGGGATCCCAAACCTGCCGGCGGTACTCGGATCGCAGTGGATACTAAATTCCTTCGTGAGCCTTATGAACCACCTATCCATGACTTCGCCATGGAGCGTGATGATATGGATTTCACAACTGAGTTTTTGGAAGAGGAGAAACTTATAGTAGTTATTGCCTATAACCTCGATAATACTGAAATTGAAGGCTATGCGAACATCAAAAAAGTAACCGGTCAAGCCATACAAAAAGGCTATAAAGTGATTGGTCTTTCTGCTTCAAGCACTTCGGAAACTGAAAGGCTGGCAAGCCAACAGAACCTCAATTTCAAGTTCTATTTCTCCGATATGACTACCCTTAAAACCATTGTGCGTAGCAATCCGGGTATTTTGGAATTGAGAAGAGGAACTATTAAGCAAAAGTTGCATTGGAATGACGCCACCGAATTAATACTTAAATAAGTGGGGGGATACGTACTTCAGAAATTAGGTTATGCCTTGCTCACATTATTTGGAGTAGTCACGGTAATATTTTTATTGTTCAATATCTTGCCCGGTGATCCGGCTCGGATGATGTTGGGGCAAAATGAGAACGAGGAACAACTCGCCATCGTTAAAAAGAAATATGGTTTTGATAAGCCGGTGTATCTTCAGTATATATATTACTTGAACGATCTGTCTCCGCTTTCATTTCATAGTAAGGACGATAGTGACTATACTTACCTTTCAGAAGACAAATACAGTTATACCCGTTTATTTTCAACCGAAAATACCACCACAGTGATCAAGTTACCTTACCTGCGGGAATCATTTCAAAAAAGTGGAAAAAAAGTAAGCCAGGTGATTGCAGAAACCCTCCCAAATACGGTTGTATTGGCTGTTTCGGCAATAGTGATAGCTATAATATTGGGTATTTTTCTGGGGATTGTTTCTGTGTTGTTTAAGGATGGTTGGATAGATAAATCAATACAGTTGGTGAGTACCTTTGGAATGAGCGTTCCTTCTTTTTTCAGTGCGATAATTTTTGCATGGCTATTTGGATATGTATTGCATGAGTATACGAACTTAAATATGACAGGGAGCCTCTATGAAGTAGATGATTTTGGGGAAGGGAGTTATATTCAGTGGAAGAATTTACTGCTGCCGGCTATCGTTTTAGGCATCCGTCCATTAGCAGTAGTTAGCCAATTGATGCGAAACTCATTGCTCGAAGTTTTAAGTCAGGATTACATTAGAACTGCTAAGGCCAAAGGACTGTCGTTTGCGGCGATCATCCGTAAACACGCGTTGAAAAATTCGTTGAATCCTGTAGTGACAGCGGTTTCTGGATGGTTTGCTTCCATGTTGGCAGGAGCTGTATTTGTTGAATATATCTTCGGGTGGAATGGTTTGGGGAAAGAAATTGTGGACGCATTAAACACCCTGGATCTTCCTGTTATTATGGGGGCTGTGATTGTTATTGCAACCTTATTTATATTGATCAATATCTTTGTGGACATCATTTATGGTTGGCTGGATCCTAAGATCCGAACTTGAATGGTATATGGTTTATTTGTGGTCTAATTGTTTTAGTTTTTTTGGTTTGAGTTAAATTTTTTGAAAAATGGGTAAAATTGAGAAATTTGAAGAAAACAATGTAGTTATAAAAGAATAGTTTAAAGATACACGCCTTCGTAGGCAATAGTTATGAGAAAAAAAATAGTAGCCGGAAATTGGAAAATGAATTGCGATCTTTCGCAAACCGAATATTTATTATCCCAAATAAAGCAACAAAAGCTTTCGAGCAACACTACTGTGATCGTGTCCCCGCCCTTCACCAATTTATATAATACTTTCGAATCACTTAAGGAGACTGCCATTACTGTGGCAGCCCAGAATATGCATCAGGCGGCAAATGGGGCTTATACCGGAGAAATTTCGGCAGCAATGCTAAAAAGTATCGGTGTAAATACTGTGATCATAGGTCATAGTGAACGACGTGCTTATTTTGGAGAGACCAATGAGTTATTGTCTCAAAAGGTAACCACGGCTTTAGAGGCGAATATGACTATTATTTTCTGCTTTGGGGAAGAGCTTGATGATCGTAGAGCCAACGATCATTTCAATCTTGTGAAACAGCAATTACAAGAAGGATTGTTTCATGTTTCTAAAAATAGCTGGGACCAAATAATCCTGGCGTACGAACCCGTTTGGGCCATTGGAACGGGTGAAACCGCTTCTCCCGAGCAAGCCCAGGAAATGCATGCCTTTATCCGAAATACGATAGCAGAAAACTACTCTCAATCCATCGCCGATGGAGTTTCTATTTTGTACGGTGGAAGTGTAAAACCAAGCAATGCAGCCGAAATTTTTGAAAAACCGGATGTTGATGGCGGGTTGATCGGCGGTGCCTCATTAAATGCTGAGGATTTTGCAGCGATTGTGAATGCTTTCTAGGCTATTGGCAAGCATAATTCTCATGCATTAAGTGATTTTATTTCGGATCAAAAAGTTATGTCATACGTATATATCGAATATAGTTTTACCGTTGAACCACATCAACCAGGTACCGAAATCCTGATTGCCGAATTAGGCTTAGCGGGTTTCGAGAGTTTTGTTGAGACCGACCAAGGAGTGAGATCTTATATTCAGAAAAAAGAATGGAACGAAAAGATTTTAGGAACAATTCATATTTTATCTTCTTCTGAATTCACGATCGGATATACTCACAAAGAAATTGCACCGGTTAATTGGAATGCAGAGTGGGAAAAAAACTTCGATCCTATTGAAGTAAATGATATTTGCGTTGTTAGAGCTCCTTTTCATACTTCCTGCAATTTACCCTTCGAGATTATCATAGAGCCTAAGATGTCGTTTGGCACAGGGCATCACGAAACAACCTTTATGATGCTCCAGTATCTGTTAGATAATGATCTTGAAGGTAAAACCGTGCTCGATATGGGTTGCGGGACAGCTGTTTTGGCTATTCTAGCCGAAATGAAAGGTGCTACGAGCATCGATGCGATCGATATTGATGAATGGTGTGTGGAAAATTCGAAAGAGAATATCGCACACAATAACTGCCATCTAATTAGAGTGCAATTGGGTGATGTTTCCATACTTCCTTCCAAAGAAACCTACGAAACTGTCATTGCCAATATTAACAGGAATATTCTACTCAATGACTTGCCAACTTATATTTCAGCGTTGAAAAAAGGAGGTGATCTCTACTTGAGTGGGTTTTACGAAAAGGATCTAACTGCTATTACTTCGGCTTGTAGTAATATGGGACTTACTTTTGTTAGTAGTAAATTGAGAAACGAGTGGATTGCCGCAAAATTTGTAAATTAGTCACTTATGAGTTCAAAAGAAAAACATAAAGAAGAATTACTTATCCTGGAGAAGGAGGACAAGGAAAATCAAATTGTACTTTATAATGATGATGTAAATACCTTTGATCATGTTATAGAAACCCTTATTTATGCTTGCGAGCATACTCCTGAACAAGCTGAACAATGTTCATTGATAGTGCATTATAAAGGAAAATGCACTGTTAAATCGGGATCTTTTGACGATTTAAAACCTCGATGCAGTAAATTACTCCAAGCGGGATTATCTGCGGAAATTGTCTAAATTCAACACACTTTATACGAGTTCACGGAGTAAAATAATCTCTTGACACAGCTCTAAATTCTAAATTATTCATTACCTTAACATCATAATTTCATGAGGCCTTGCGGTTTGATGTTGAATTATACTCTCCAAATCAGAAAATTTTCTTCCTGAATTTTCCTACATATGCTTAAAACTTGTTGATTATCATTGAACCATACTAATGATCTGTCATTTTTATGGGTTCCTCAGCAAGTTGAAAAAAAATATGAAAGGCAATACCTTATGAAAAAGTCATTTCTATTCTTGATTTTAAGTTTTATGATGCTCGAAGTTGATGCGCAAATTAGTTTCGTTGGGGGTCAATACATGAACGGACAAATATCGTATTCCGGATCCCTTGCGGGTGTAAAAGAAACGGGATTATGGAAATTCTACAACGAGAATGGAACATTGGAATCAACCGGGGACTATTCCAACGGTGTGAAAATAGGAGTATGGGAATACTATAACAAGTACGGTGCAATACAATCAGTAGAAAACTATTCAGATGTCGCGAAAGCAGGAGAATGGAAATACTATAATAATAAGGGTCCGAATCAAATTAGAAAGACCAATATCGTCTCTCGGAATGATAACCTTTATACCGCCGCTGACGATTTTATTGAAAATGATACACCCGGTCAGATCGAAAATCTGGAGGGTAATCAGGATATTTTGAGACAATTGGAAGCCAAAGAAAAAGCATTAATTGATGAAGAAGCTTATGCCGATTACCTAAAAAAAGAATTGCAAGAACGTATGTATCGTGTTAAGAAGTTAGAAGCCATCATTTCGATGAATAATGATGCCGCTAATAAGGTAGCTGCTATAAAAGATAATGCAGTCAAAGAAGCTGCAATGAAAGAGGTGGCACTACAAGAAGCCGCCAGGAAAGAGGCTGAATTAAGGGAGATCGCCACCAAGGAAACCGCATTGAAAGAGGCCGCATTGAAGGAAGCAGCTCTAAAAGAAATTGCCTTAAAAGAAGCCACTAAAAAAGAAGACGAATTAAGGAAGATCGCGACCAAGGAAGCCGCATTGAAAGAAGCGACCTTAAAGGAAGCCGCCAAGAAAGAAGTTGCCTTAAGGGAGGCCGCGAAGAAAGAGGCCGAATTAAGGGAGATCGCGACCAAAGAAGCCGCATTGAAGGAGGCCGCGTTGAAAGAAGCTGCACTGAAGGAAGTTGCCTTAAAAGAAGCCGCGAAGAAAGAGGTCGAATTGAAAGAGAACGTATTGAAGGAGGCCGCATTGAAGGAGGCCGCACTGAAGGAGGCTACACTGAAGGAAATTGAATTGAAAGAATCCAAGCAAAGAGAAGCCGCGTTGAAGGAAGCCGCATTGAAGGAAGCGGCACTTCAGGAAATTGCATTAAGGGAAGCTAAGCAAAGAGAGGATGCGCTTAAGGAAGCTGCGAAGATCGAAGCAGCCAAATTAGCCGTGGCAAAAATTGAGGCTGAGAAGAAAGAAGCTTCCAGGATAGAAGCCGCCAGGATAGAAGCAGCTAAGATTGAGGCTGAAAAGATAGAGGCTGAAAAGATTGAGGTTGAAAAGATAGAGGCCGAAAAGATAGAAGCTGCGAAGATAAAAGCTGCCAGGTTGGAAGTCGCTAAGATTGAAGCTGCGAAGATCGAAGCAGCTAGAGTTGAAGCTGCCAAATTAGCCGTGGCAAAAATTGAGGCTGAGAAGAAAGAAGCTTCCAGGATAGAAGCCGCCAGGATAGATGCAGCTAAGATTGAGGCTGAAAAGATTGAGGTTGAAAAGATAGAGGCTGCACAGAAAGAAGAAGCTTTGATAGCAGCTGCAGTAGAGGAAGCTATTAAAAAGGAAGCCGCGAAAATCGAAGAAGCAATGAAGGAAGCTGCCAAAAAAGAAGTAGCTGATAAGGAGGAGAAATCGATAATAGTAACCGAAAAGATGAGTTATGTTGTTGGTAGAGGAGATTACCTAATAAAAATAGCTAGAAAATATGGTGTTTCGGTAGGTGAATTAAAACAATGGAATGGCCTAACGTCAGACAAATTGTTAGTTGGACAGCTTCTCATTATTTACCCTGTAAATCTGAATACAAAACCTACGAACGAAGCGACAATTACAGTAAATTCAGAAAGTGCGAAAGAAATTACAAAAGAGGATGAAACCGAAAAGATCACAGTGGAACCGGAAGTTAATGACGATGTCACTAAGGTAGTAGAAAAAACAATCCCGGAAACGGAAGCTTATTATAGTAACGGACAGTTAAAATATACACACAATTACAAAGACGGCAAGCCCGATGGTAAATGGAAGGACAATAATGAGAATGGAAAGTTAAGATCTATTGGAAACTATTCAGCTGGTAAATTGGATGGGTTATGGAAATACTACCATGAAAATGGAAAGTTGGAATCCATTGGACACTTTAAAAATGGCAATAAAACCGGGAAGTGGAACTATTATGGTGATGATGGGGAATTAAAGGGAAGTATAGACCATTAAAAAATTAAAGTCCACAATGTGTAATATGTGGACTTTTCGTTATTAAGTGACCTCGGCGGGATTACCTTCGGTGTTCCCGACAAAGCTCCGCTTTGAAAATCAAAAACCTACTAAAAAACAAAAGCAAGCTATGTTTTTTAGCTTGCTTTTTGATTTATTCGTGACCTCGACGGGATTCAAACCCATAACCTCTTGAGCCGTAATCAAGTGCGCTATTCAGTTGCGCCACGAGGCCTTATAAGACACCCCTTTAAACTTTTAAATATTATATTGATTCCTGGGGGCTGCAAATATATTTCTTTTTACCTTTATAGTCAAAGTACTTTCAAAAAAAAATGATCGACCTAGAAGACTACATCCGTATCATCCCCGATTTTCCAAAACCAGGTGTCTTGTTTAAAGATATTACTCCTCTCTTAGCGAGCAAAGAGGCTTCTGCAAAGTGTGTGGAGCAATTACTGGAATTGGTTGGGGACCAAACCATCGATAAGGTAGTTGGGATAGAGTCGCGCGGATTCTTCTTTGGGATGTTACTCGCACAAAAACTTAACGCCGGTTTTGTTCCGGTGCGCAAACCGGGTAAGTTGCCATTTTCTACCCTAAAAGAACCGTACCAATTGGAGTACGGAATGGACGTCCTGGAAATTCATGATGACGCTATAGTAAAAGGGGAGAGGGTACTCATTCATGACGATGTGTTAGCCACAGGTGGTACCGCCAGAGCCGTGGCAAATCTTGTGGAAAAACTAGGCGGCCAAATTACACAACTTAATTTTATAATGGAATTAAGCTTTATGGATGGCAAAGCGAAATTGAAAAAACATCCCGTATTTTCAGTGTTACAATATTAATCCAATGCATTTTTAGTGACCCAAAGGCGATAACCAAATATTACTAATTGAAATTTGGAGGCTTTGGTCAGATCCAAACCTCTTTTAGTGAAGCTGGGTAACATTGCCTTATTGATCTTAGCCAAAGTCTTGAAGACCACTTTTTTCATGACTCAAAAATACAAAGAAAAAAGCCCGACATAACTTCACCGGACTTTTTTAAATATTAGAAATGACTTTTATAGTTCTATGTATATTTCTTCGATCGGTTCACCATCATCACCAATGATTGATATGGTCGATTTCCTTCCCTCTCCATTATCGGTAGTTATTTTGATCCTGATAATTTCGCCCACTTCATTTCTTTTTATTTTACTGTAATTGATGGTAATTCCGTCTGCCTTCATTTCGGTCTTTATCTTATTCAGCTCATCATCAGTGGTATCTTTATTGATCATGATCGCATTGTTGAATACATTATCATGATCGCGTGAGAAAACGAACACATTATTCTCCGAATTGTATCTGCTTTTCGATTTTCCATAACCCTTAGAAGAATTCTTATATCTCCTTATAACTTCCTTTTCACGTTCTTTCATCTCTTTATTACGATCTTCCATTTTTTCACGCATAACCAACACCTCTTTACGACGATCATCCATCTCATCACGACGATCATCCATACGTCGATTCATCATTTTTTCACGCATAACCAACATCTCATCACGGCGCACTTCACGCTCTTCTTCTCTTTCTTTCATTTTGTTAACTCTTTTTAAATAGCGCTCTTCCCGGCGGATCTCATTCTCTTCAGACCAAAATCCACTTTCACCGTCATCGTTCATATAAAAATGGAAACTCTCAATGGGTCCATCATTGTCGATATTGTACGAGCCACTCTTGCCGTCACCGGTATAGGAGAGTGAAATCGATGTAATCTCTTGGGATGAATTGCGAGTTACCTTATAAGTTAGGTCGATACCATGATCTCGTTTAAGCTCTTTTTTCG
>PVMK01125264.1_pt1 | contig 18822 bp, 17 predicted proteins | sample 1853481 | NCBI WGS metagenome assembly PVMK01 (sample SAMN08533507, study PRJNA380276) | Marine sediment metagenome, whole genome shotgun sequencing project. | reverse complement strand
AGAATCCAGCGACCGGATAGATTCCCGTCGTAATGTTGTCGGCCCATTTCGACGAACGTTTCGTAAGTACCCTGCACGATTCCCTGACTACCAATGTAAATCCACGAACCGGCAGTCATCTGACCGAACATCATCAACCCCTGCCTATCGAGTTCGCGGAATTTTTCCCAGGTTGCCCAATGCGGCACCAGATTTGAGTTCGCGATCAGCACTCTCGGTGCGTCGGCGTGTGTTTTAAACACACCGACGGGTTTGCCGGACTGAACCAGCAAGGTCTCATCATCCTCAAGCTCGCAAAGCGCCGCAACTATCGCGTCAAAGGCATCCCAGTTACGCGCAGCTTTGCCGATACCGCCATACACAACAAGATCCTCCGGCCGCTCCGCAACTTCCGGGTCCAGGTTGTTCATCAGCATGCGCAAGGGTGCTTCCGTCAACCAGCTCTTGGCCCGCAACCTGGTGCCGGTTGGCGCCCTGACAATTCGACTCTGATTCATGAGCGTAGTCTCTCTAGCAAGACACCGGATTCCGCCGTTGATCGGGGCGTTCCGGGCGGCGTGTAATGCCCCGTGAGCTCAAAGCGGCTGCCGGGGTGGTGTAATTTTGCAAACGTTACCGGGCGACCGTGCGCCCAGGTTCTGCGTGTAACAACCAGCGTCGGCTCATTGGCGGCTATTTGCAGCAGTTCCGTAACGTCGCTGTCCGGCATCGCGGCTCGCACGACCTGCTCGGCTTCCTGCAGCGGCGAAATAGCCGTCAGGTAAGCGCTGGGAGTAACACTCGTGAAATCCTGCTGCAGGCAATCCGGCGCGAAATCGGCGACGATGAAACGATCTTCAAGCTGAATCGGTGCATCGTTTTCGAAATGCACGAGCAGCAGATGGAATACCGCGACACCGATATCCAGGTGCAACGCACTGGCAACTTCGGCACTCGCAACGTCACGCGAGAGCCTGACAATTTCGCAGCGATGCGTATGACCACGACGGCTAACCTCATCGGCAATGTTCTGCACGTCCAACACGTGCGAGCGAGCACGAAAATCGGCAACAAAAGTGCCTCGTCCTGCGATGCGTTCAACGTAGCCTTCACTGGTCAGTTCGCGTAGCGCACGATTGGCCGTCATGCGCGAAACACTCATCGACTCAACCAGTTCGTTCTCAGATGGAACGCGGTCCTCAGGCCGCAACTCGCCGCTGGAGATTCTCGCGATGATCAGGTCTTTCAGCTGTTGGTAGCGCGGCTTGGCAGCGGCGTTCATTGCACTCTCCCGATCTGCCGCAATGTCGCTGCAAAATTATTGCGCGTGTCAGCCTGATTGACATGATTGCCATCGATAACACGCCACTCCCCGTGCACCATGACACGCTCAACAGGAAGCCGATATCCGGAGAACACCAGCGCATCCAGCAAAGAAGCATCGCTGTGTCCAACCAGCATCGGGTCATCATCATTCAGCACAATGAGATCTGCCGCAGTACCTACGGCAAGTTCCGGCTGTGCCCGGGTACTTATTTGCGCCCCACCTTGAAGGGCACGCAGGAATATTTCTTTGCCGACATGGCTGTCGCGCAGCGAAGTAATGTTGCGTGACTGGGTCGCAATTCGTTGGCCGTACTCAAGCCAGCGCAACTCCTCGAAAGGGTTGATCGTTATGTGGCTGTCGGACCCGATCGCGATGTTACCTCCCGCGCTCAGGAACGCGTGCAACGGAAAGAGTCCGTCCCCAAGATTGGCTTCGGTGCTTGGGCACAAGCAGACTACGGCGCCTGTATTCGCCAGTGAAGCGATTTCTTCACTATCCAAATGCGTCGCGTGCACCAGACACCAGCGTTCATCAACTGCAAAATTTTCAAGCAACCAGCGAACCGGACGGCGACCTGTCGCCGACATGCACTGATCTATCTCCAGTTGTTGCTCCGCAATGTGCAAATGCATTGGCGCGTTGTTGCTACTCGCAAGCTCGGATATTTTTCGTAATGATTCCTCACTCACGGCGCGAAGACTGTGTGCGCCGATGGCAACGTTGATAGTTTCTGAACCGTGCACTCTTGCACGTTCGTAGTGTTCCGCAAAACCCGCAAAATCGAGAGCGAAGAGTCGCTGCTGGCCGTCGGCCTGCGCGCTGTCGAATCCGGCACGTTCGTATAGAACCGGTACATAGGTCAGTCGAATACCGCTGTTCTGAGCCGCGCTCCTGATCGCTGCAAACATGGTGTCGTCGGTGGCCGCGACGCCAGACTCCTGATGCAGATAGTGGAATTCCGCGACCGACGTGTAACCGCTTGCGAGCATTTCGTTGTAGGCCTGGCTCGCAATAGCGGTCAGGCGGTCCGCGTTCATAAGACCAGCCAACTCATACATACGCTCTCGCCAGGTCCAGAAGCTGTCTCTTCCCGATGGCGAGCGTTGTTCAGTATGGCCTGCGAGTGCCCGCTGAAAAGCATGGCTGTGCGCATTGCACAAACCGGGTATGACACAACCAGCGACGAAATCACCCGCTTGTGGCGTTACGGCCAGCTCGACGCTCTGTATTCGGCCCGCACGAATACTGAACCGAACGTCATCGGCCCAGCCCTTTTGCAGCAACGCTTTACGAGCAAATACGAATTTCATTCGAGGTCCGGATCACACGCTTTAGTAAGGTTGTATATACAGGCTAGAGCATGGTAACGTCGAATGCAATACGGGGAGAAAACGAATGCCCAACTGGGACCTGCTGCTAACTGATGTACACGTGGCAACAATGCGTGCAGGTGAGTCTGGTTATGGTGCGATCGAAAACGCCGCGATCGGAATCGTCAACGGCCAGCTGGAGTGGATTGGTGCGGCGTCTGACTTTCCGCATTCGGATGCGTCTGAGACGCGCTCACTGGCTGGTCGCTGGGCTACCCCGGCACTGATCGATTGCCATACGCACCTCGTATTCGGCGGAGATCGCTCCGGTGAATTTGAACAACGCCTGCGCGGTGCGAGCTACGAAGATATTGCCAGAGCTGGTGGTGGCATCATGTCCACGGTCACGGCGACTCGCGAGACTGACGCCGTGACACTTTTGGACAGTGCGTTAAGACGCGCTACGGCACTTGCGAATGAAGGCGTGGCAACTGTAGAGATAAAATCAGGCTACGGTCTCGACGTGCAGAGCGAGCTGAAGATGCTCGCCGTTGCGCGCCAGGTTGGAGAGAAATCAGGAATTTGTGTGTCGCCGACACTGCTGGCTGCCCACGCAGTTCCGCCCGAATACAGAAACAATGCAGACTCCTACATCGACCTGATTTGTGACGAGCTCCTGCCGCAAGTTGCCAGCGACGGGCTTGCCGATGCCGTCGACGCCTACTGCGAGTCATTTGCTTTCTCCGCAGCACAGATCGCAAAACTCTTCGCATGCGCGCAGTCTCTCGGCCTGCCTGTAAAACTGCATGCTGATCAGCTCAGTGATGGCGGTGGCGCTGAACTCGCCGCACGCTTCACTGCGCTTTCGGCCGATCACCTTGAGTACACGTCAAGCAACGGGGTGAAAGCGCTCGCTCAAGCCGGATCCGTCGCAGTGCTATTGCCCGGCGCGTTTTTGACGCTTGGCGAAACACAACGCCCTCCTGTTGCTGAATTGCGCAATGAAGGTGTGCCGATCGCGATCGCGACTGACTGCAATCCCGGAACGTCGCCGCTGTGCTCAGTGCGGGAGGCGATGGCGATCGGCTGTCGAGTATTCCAGTTAACTCCGCAAGAATGCCTTGCCGGCGCAACCCGCGAAGCGGCACGAGCACTCGGCTTGAGCGATGATCGCGGCACACTGGAAACGGGCAAACGCGCCGATATTGCCATTTGGGATATCAACCACCCGCGAGAACTCAGTTATTGGCTTGGCGTTAAGCCCTTGGCAGGGCTTCTGATTAATGGCGCAGAGTTCAATCTGTCCTAGAGTCGGGCATATCGTTCGCGGCGGCGGAAACTGCGGCCGCAACACAGGCGTACGTGGAAACCAGATAAGGCACCGCATACGTCAGCAGAATCTTCCAGATCGATACCGCAGCTAGCCCGAATATTCCATGAGTGCCGGCTATCAGCAGTGACAATCGCAGATGCATGAAACGGTTAACACTCTATTGGCGGGTATCGAAGTGTAACGACATGCGCCTGCCGGGCTGTCGCTTCCACTCATGGAATATTCGGGCTAGTCCACCTGCCAGGAAATGGTCGCCCTGATTGATCACGACCAAAGCGGTGCCGACAATGGCGCTGACGCGCAAACTGCGAAGCACGATATCTCGCCGTCCTGCCATTCGAATCCACTCTGAAATCATTGCTTTACTCACTGTCAGCCGAACCCTATTCTGCACCGTCCACCATGGTCCTTGATATCTTGCCAATCTCGCCAATGCAATCCAATCTTGTCAACAACCGACGATTTATCATTACCCTCGGTTTACTAACAACCGTCGCCGCCGTTACCGTTGACTTGAGTCTTCCGGCGATTCCGGAAATGGTCAAGGTGCTACAAACCGGCCTGTCAAAAGGCCAGCAGATCGTTGGCATCTTTATGGCCGGCATGGCACTTGGTCAAATCCCTGCCGGGCTTTTCTCGGATCGCCTTGGCCGAATGCCGGTGCTATATGTTGGCATGATCTTATTCGCCATTGCCGCGATAGTGGCAGCCAGCGCGAACAGCATGGACGTCTTACTGGTCGCACGATTTGTACAAGGGATTGGGGCAGCCTCGGCAATCGTGCTGTCGCGGGCAATAGTCCGCGACATTGCCAGCGGCAAAGAAGCCGCGAAACTGATGTCGTTAATGACCATGATATTTACTGCCGCACCAGTAATTGCGCCCAGCGTTGGCGCGTTGCTGGTTACCCAATGGGGCTGGCGTGCGCCATTCACCGCAATTGCGGCCTGCGGTTTCCTGATGCTGGTCGGTATGCGCGGCAATCTCGTGGAAACGCATGCGCCGAGCGCAGACGGGCATCCGGTCCGCCAGCTGATATCCAGTTTCGGCGAGTTCTTTTCCCATCGACAGAGCATATTCAGCCTGCTCCTGATTATTCTGCCGCCGGCCGGATTTATGTCCGTCATAACGGTCTCGTCGGCGGTTGCTATTGAAATCTACGGTTATTCGACTCAGGCCTACGGGCTGATATTCGCTTGCGCCGGAGCGTCCATCCTGCTCGGTTCGGTGTTGAACCGCTACCTGGTGACCCGCTACGACTCAATGCAGATCATCTCGATGAGCGTTGCGTTGCTGGGATTTGTCGCAGTGCAATTATTGATCATCGCAACCCTGAACGAAGCACCCTTTTGGTGGCTTTGGGGCTGTATTTGCCTGTTCATGTTTAATGTCGGCATTCTGATGCCTAACGCCATGATTCTGGCGCTGGACCCATTACCAAAGATCGCCGGCGTTGCGTCATCCATTATCGGTACGCTACAAAATGTTATGGGTGCCGCCGGTGCCCTGGTCGGAGCGATCATCTATGACGGCACCGTTCGCAACGCGATCATCATTATGGCTGTGGTCGGTGCATCAACGACCGGCATTTTTCTGCTACGACCTTTAATTGCGCCAGGATCAATCGTCAATCACCCCGACGAACTGGCGCGGGACTAGCCCGAATACTTCATGAGTGCCGACTATCAGCAATTAAACTCACAGTTGAATCAATTGGTTAACTATCTATTAGCTTGTATCGAAGCGTATCAAAGTGCGCCTGCCGGGCTGTCGCTTCCACTCATGAAATATTCGGGCTAGCATCCGGTCAGGGCAATGTCTGCATGACATCTGCTATGTTTTTGCGTGATTGTGTCGGTGTCAATTTCGCATAGCCGTACCAGATCAGCCCAACGACCATTTCCTGTTTCGCGTCGACGTTGACAATGTCAAAAAACCGCGCGTCCCGCGTGATTTCGCCGGTAGTCCACTTCGTGCCGACACCTGCCTTCCACAGGAACAACAGCAGATTCTGTACAGCTGCGCAGCATGCCGCGTAATCTTCCTGCTGCCTGAGTTCGTCATCGGAGCGACCACAGGTAACCAGCAACCAGCCCGGTTTCTCGGACCAGTTCCTGACCTTGAACTCTGCGGCCTTGGCATCCTTTTTCAGCGTAACAATCTCGCGGATGAGATCCAGACACCGATCGATCGTTTCTGTACCCAGCACGTAAAACCTCCACGGTTCGGTCACGTGGTGATTCGGCGCCCAGGTTGCCGCTTCAATGGCATCGCTTAGCAGCTGTGGCGGCACCGGCGTCTGCAAGTACAAATTGATCGTGCGTCGACTACGAATGACCTCGGCCAGATCCCGTAGCCCCTGGCTCTCGAAACTGGGCGGTCGCTGCTTCACTAAACGCACTCAATAATCATGGCGATGCCCTGCCCGACGCCAATACACATCGTGCACAAGGCATATCTTCCAGACGTCCGTTGCAATTGGCGAGCGGCGGTCATTACTAACCGGGCGCCCGACATGCCGAGCGGGTGGCCGAGCGCAATCGCCCCGCCGTTGGGATTAACGAAGTCGGCATCGTCGGGAATACCGAGGCGCCGCAGTGTTGCGAGTCCTTGCGCCGCAAATGCTTCGTTGAGTTCGATAACATCTATCTGGTTGATGGTCAGACCGGCCAATGCCAGTACTTTCTCTGTCGCTGGTGCGGGTCCGATCCCCATGATACGAGGTTCAACCCCGGCAACCGACCATGCAACGACTCGCGCGATTGGCTCGAGGCCTTGCTCCTGCGCAGCGGCTTCAGATGCGATGAGCATTGCCGCCGCACCGTCATTGATACCTGATGCATTGCCCGCGGTGATCGAACCTTCAGCAGTCACGATCGGCTTAAGCTTCGTGAGACCCTCGATTGTTGATCCTGAGCGAGGATGTTCATCCTCAGTGACGATCGCGTCGTCCCCACGTCGCTGCGATATCGCTACCGAAACGATCTCCTCACTTAAGGTACCTGCTGCTTGCGCCGCTTCGGCTTTTTGCTGACTGCGCAACCCGAATTTGTCCTGATCTTCTCTCGATATGCCGAAGTCCTCGGCGACATTCTCCGCTGTCTCCGACATCGAGTCGACGCCGTACTGTTGCTCAAGCTTACGATTGACGAAACGCCAGCCCAAGGTAGTGTCGTACGCTGTGGCGTCGCGGCCGAACGCCGCGGTTTGCTTGGCCATAACAAAGGGCGCGCGGGACATCGATTCAACACCGCCTGCAATCGCAACGTTAATCCCTCTCGATTTGATCGCGTCCGCGACATTGCCGACCGCGTTCATTCCGGAGCCGCACAATCGATTTACCGTCACAGCAGGCACTGTAACGGGCAAACCCGCGAGCAACGACGACATGCGTGCCACGTTGCGGTTGTCCTCTCCAGCCTGGTTTGCACAACCGTACGCGAGGTCGCCAATGACCGTTGGATCGAGAGTCGGATTGCGTTTGATGAGCTCGGCTATCGGTAACGCGCCAAGATCATCCGTTCGAATGGAAGACAATGCGCCGCCGTAGCGACCGATCGGCGTCCGCGCTGTGTCGCATATGAATGCTTCAGGCACTGTTGTAATGCTACCTCTGAATTCCCGTGGTCATGCGGCGCAAGACATCATTCTTGATGACGAAATGATTGTAGAACGCGCCGAGAATATGAATAACGAGAATCACGGCAACGGCAATCCAGGCGGATTCGTGGATCGCCTCCCAGAAGTCGTGGTTCTGGCTGCTTTCTGCGATAGGCAGTGGCACCGTAAATACGCCAAAGAATGGCAATGGGTTGCCGTCGGTGCCGATCGTCATCGCGCCGGAAATGAGCTGCACGAAGACGATAACGTAAATTCCCCAATGCACAAACGTAGAGCTAAGCCTTTGCCAGCCCGGCATGTGGTCAGGGTGTGCCGGCGTCTTATTCATCAGCCGCCAGATCAGCTTCAACGTCATCAACACAAATACGATCAGCGCAGCAGACGCATGCGTTGCACGAACAGCCATTTTTTCCGGACCTCTTTCCATGCCGGCCTGCTCAAGCCCAATCCAGAACAGGACAACAATTCCGATGGCTATAAGCCAGTGCAGCCACTTACTCACGGACCCGAATTCGTTCGACGTGTTCCTAATTCCCATCAGGCTTCCCTGATCCGTCAGCGGCCGTTTGAGAATCGTAGATTCGACCCAGGTATAAACCGACGCCAGACCAGACCAAAGCGATGACTCCACCAATTGCCGCAACAGCCCCCAGTCCGAGACCCAAAGCGGCGGTTAATCCGGCAAAGGCCCAACCGGCCAGCACGTCACCGCCGCGGTAAACGACGATGTCGATAACTGGCTTGGTTTTGAATCGGTCCTCTCGACTAACCAGCGTGTAGAGCATCTCGCGACCCGGCCGGGTGATTGCATAGTTGCCGCTCTTAAGAACCACCCAACTGACAACGACAAAGGCTAGCAGCGGGTTGACGGCGACCGCGAGGAAAAATACAGCGACGAGTAGTGGCACAAGTGCCAGTGTTTTCGCCAAGCCGAAGCGGCTTGCAATACGCCCCGTTGCCAGCGTCGCAGTCAATATGGTCAGCGTATTCACTGTCAGGTTGATTCCGGCCCAAATCTGTGTGCGCTCGTCGCGCGTGAATACCTCGAGCAGGTTCTTGATTTCGAAATAGGCGAACGATCCGATGACGGTGTAGAGGAAAATAAACAATGCAATGCCGAGCAGAAACGGATTGCGAACGAATTCCGTAAAGCCCGCAAACGGATTGCCACTGATTACGGTGTCCTGCCCCTGTTCCAGATCCAGACTGCCCGGCTGCAGCTGGGTAGCCTTGAGCCTGTACAGCACACCGATTATCGGGACAATTGCCACAAGTATGACTGCAGCGATGAGCATTAGATTCATCGTGCCGACTACTTTGGCTAATGCCAGAGTTGCCGCGGATCCGGCGATGGTGCCGACACTCGCGCCGCTGGCAATGATCGCGAACAATCGCAGCGCCTGCTTTTTGGAGTAGACATCGGACATCAAACTCCAGAAGACCGAGATATGAAAAAGCGAAAACAGGCTGATCCACAAATAAAACGCCTTCTCGATAAAGCCAGCGTCGTCAAATAATGAAGCCCCCAAATAAAACAGAACGAATGACAGCGCGAAGAAGCCGTAAACACCGGGTACCAGATACTTAAGTTTCAATCGCGAAACCGCGACGCCGTAGAGCGCGACGGCGGCGGTGCTAAAAAAGAAATTGTAGGTCCAGAGTGACGCAAGCTCGACGTCACTCCAGTCCGGCGCCATAGCATCCCGAACCGGCTTCAAAATGTTGTAGGCGAGCATCAACGCGAAGATGAAAGAAAATGACAACATTGTTGCCGCCTGCTCGCTGGGTTCGACTTTGGTTGTCGCCTTGATAAACCGACTGAGGGAATTACCTTGCGTTGTATCGCTCATTAACTAGCTCACAATCGAGAAATCGAATTACTTGTTGTTTGCAGTCGTGTGCTCAGAACTACCGGAATATAGTGGATCACACAACAAAATTAGTCGAGACCAAGCTCAAAACCCGCTTCAAGTTCCTTTTTGGAATAGGCACGAAACGCGATCAATGTCTCTGTTTCTACGATGCCTTTCAGCCTGCGCATTTGATCGCTAATTACGTCAGCGAGATCTTCATTGCGTGCGACTTTGACAACAGCGACGAGATCGTAGCGCCCGGCAACCGAAAAGACTTCTTCAACTCCGGCCATTTCGGCAATTTGATCGGCCAAGTCAGGAATACGGTTGGTCTCTGCTTTGATCAGTACTATCGCTGTCGCCATTGGTATCTCCGGAGTTTGCTTCGATCGTGTTGGCGAAGCGTACCATATGACGCGCTGACCTGAGGACCTGCAGAGCGACTATGAAAACCCAGAAGACGGTGCTACTCGACCAGGTCTTTGGCGGCCTGCAGCACGTCGTCGGCTGGAAGCCGGACCTTATAATCTGCATTTACGTAAGCGTATGAAACGACGCCGTCGGTACCAATCGCGAAGATCGCCGGGACGGGCAGTGAACCATGCAGCGTCATTGACGAGTCATCGATGTCGTCGCCCTTCATATTGCGACGCTCGATTGTCGATGGATTAATTTTAAACGCGACACCCAAGGCGATTGAAGCGTTCGCGTCTGCATCAGATAAGATTGTGTAATCGAGGCCATCGATATCTTCCTGTGTTTCCATCTTCAGGCTTGCGTACAGCATCTCAGGTCGATCGCCACTGAGAAAAAGCACATCGACTCCCATTGCGTCGATCTCCGGCATCACGGTACGCAACTCCGAGAGATGCATATTGCAGAATGGGCACCAACCGCCACGAAACGTAACCAACATCGCGGGCCGCTCAAGATTTGCGGGATCGAAGGAGAACACTTCGTTGTCTACTGTCCTGACATCAAATTGTGGCGCTTCCTGGCCGACTTGCACCGGGTTGACATCTTGCGCCGATTGGGCGATCGACATTTCCGCCTGGGCCGAAGAAATTGACATGCTGCATGTCAGGCTAAGTAACATCGCCACCGATAAGACGGCCGGCACAGTTGAGCGAAGATTGAAACGATTTCTGAGAATATGAAACATCTGGCATTAACTCCGAGTTTGTGTCTCCTGAAGACCGGTAAAAGCCCCAGATTATTACATCGACCGAATTGATTTTTGTTGCCACGGTTTGATCGGCGCACAGCAAACGATATTCATCCTGTTTGCCGTTCACGGCTTGTTGTCTGCTGATCGTTCTTTGCGACGACTAGCGTTGAGATTAGAGCACTTATTGGCGTCGATTGCTGATCTATGTGGCGCGAAAAAGTTTCACCTGAAATAGGTCAGATGAATAACTCAGAGCTTCCCTAAATCGCTTTTTCCAGCAGATTGCGGGCGCCGTCGTTACTGGCATCTCTGCAACGGGCTTTCGCCCGGTACATCGCCTGATCCGCTTCGCGAAGCAGTCCGGTTAGCGTGCTCGCGTTTTTCGGGTACAAGGCGAGCCCGATACTGGCCGCACAATCCAGTTTTTGCGATCCGATCAGATACGGTTCCTCCAACGTACGGGCCAGACGTTTGGCGAGTTTCTCTGCAACATCTCCCGTCACATCGGGAACGAGTGCGACAAATTCATCGCCGCCCGGTCGTCCTATGATGTCGCAAGTGCGCAAACCCTTGCGCAATCGCTTAGCGGCGATGGTTAGCAATTGATCGCCAACTTCGTGCCCGCAGTTATCGTTGATAATCTTGAAGTCGTTCAGATCAATAAAGAGCAATGCGCCGGTCGCGTCATCGGCACTCTTGGTCAGCCTTTGCGCCGCGTCGCGTTCGAAACCTCTACGATTCAACACGCCGGTCAATGGGTCGGACCTGGCGATCGATTCCATGTGCCGTTCTTTCGCCTTACCGTCTGTGATATCGATAAACGTCACGGCAAAGTCTTCGCCAACCGGCTCACAGATTAGCCGCAACCATTTTCCGGCACCTGTCTTGCGCCGCTGAATTTCGGTCTCAAAACTCTTGCCCAATTCAACTGCCTGATGGAACAGCCTCTGTACGCGCACAGCCTCCGTTTCCTCCATGCCGCCAGTGGCAAGCTCGATGATCCGGTCACTTTGACTGGACATCAGCACTTCGGGAGTCGCGTCAAGGAATTTTCCAGCTGCTGCGTTGGCAAAAATTGCTGAGAGCCTTTTCTTGCCACTCTCTTCGTCGGCAACCCAACGCAACCGGACAATGCCGTTAACGGAGTGATTGATCAGGGTGCGCAACAACTTCTCACTGCTGCGGACTTCGGCCTGCGCTTTTTCAACGTCGCTTACGTCGCGGAACATCAGCACCTTGCCGCTCTTGGCAGATGCCCCGCTGGGCGCGAGCGGTGAAACCTGTACATGCAGGAATCTGCCAGTGTTCGTCAGCATCTTTTGCGGCAGCCCCGTATCCAGCGCCTCAAAAACCTCAGGCGAGTCGTCGCCCAGAATCAAACTGAGCGGCTCACGCAGCGCGGTTGTTTCGTCAATGTTCAGTAGAGCTTCGGCGCGATGGTTCAAACCGATGATTCGGCCCTGATCGTCAATAACGACAACAGGGTCCTGCATATTCTCGAACACGGTCTCGTAGGCCAATGGTGTGAATTCGACGATCTGCTCACCAATAATCAGCCAGGCGTAAACTGGCAGCATTACTGTGAACACGATTGGTACGTATGAAATTGTGTCCGAGCCGAAGCCGAAGTCGTAGGCTGCCGTCGCTATCAGCGGGCCAATGCAGACGGCAACCAACAGGAACAAGCCGCGACGATGTGCGCGTGCGACAGCGGAGCTATGTGTTATCAGACTGAGAATTGCAGCACCGATCACCCCGTAGCTGTATGGAGCGTGCACGTACAGAAACCACGGACCCCAGGCGACCGGCCTGGTCAGAAACTCGCCAGCACTATTGGCGATGGGCAGATACCACACAAACTCGTGAAAATAATTGGTCGCTGCAAGCACTACGGATACTATCGGGACGATCAGCAGTATCATAATTCGATGTACCGATGTTTGTACGCCGGTGTACTCGCGAAAGAAGACGTACGCCGCGACCGGCAGAAACGCTGTGCCAACAAAGTGACCGGTGCGCCCGATCGAGAACATATAGAATGACGTCGACATCAACTCCAGCGCACCACCCATTACCCAAAAACTGACGATGATGGGCAGCATCCCGATTTGACTCGTACCGAATTCCCGCCGACCACTAACCAGCCGCAATCCCAGCAGCAGATAACAGGCTGCGCTGAGGCTAAGCAGGACGGACAGGGAGACGATCAGATTCATTTTGCGCGGTTCGATTTAACGGAATACCGGCTATGTTAAGCCGCTAAGCTCTTGATTTCCGGGAACCAATCCACAGCTTTGGCGCTATCTGACCACCACCGGTGGTCGAATTTTCGCAAATTAGATAGTTTCGTCGAGCATCGACAGTCTCTTCGGATTCGCAAACCGTTGTTTTTATGCTGTTTATCGGCCGAATTGTGATGCTTTTAACGACTCAAATCGGGCATGGTCGTTTTCGGCGTAATAAACCCGGATTTTGCTCTCGGGAAAAACGAGTCAGCGCCGACAGGTCCGCTTAATTTGCTCGACGAAATCGTCCCTTGAAATCGCGTTGAGCGCGTGAAAAAATCCCTCGGCACTGCGCTCACTGCTGAGAGCCTCCTGCGAATACGCATCATGCTCGCCGCGTTCTGCCAGACGCCAACGTAGAATTACCATGGTCGTGATCAACCGGGTGCGAATCAAATCATAAAGCAACTCAATTTCGATCGGCTCGAGCGGGTTGATCCGATCGTAGGCGGCGACGAATGGCGCCACCAGACTGAGGGCAGCACCACCTTCAACTCGCATATATGAAGCTGCAATAGCCACATCAACGATCAATGGCGCTCGAATCATGTCGCCAAAGTCGATGACGCCAGTGATAACAGTACTATTGTTTTCATCAACCAGCGCGTTGCCCGGATTCACGTCGTTATGGATAACCTGCGAGCGTAGTTTCGGAAATATCGGCAGTGCATTCGCTTCGAAATCGTCAAGACATTGTGTAATCGCAGCATGCAGCTTAGCCTCACTGACATGCTTGAGCATGCCGCGTAGATTGCTGGCGCGCTGCATGTCCCAAAGCAACACCTGCTGGTCTCCCGGGTGTTCGAAGTCACGTAGTGCCTGACCCAGCATCGCCAGACATTCGCCCAGACTTCGCGCGAGCTCCTCGCCGGGAGCGACATCCCCGAACGGCACGCCGGGCAAGTAGCTAACCAGGCGAACAACATGCTGTGTTTTCGCGCCAGCAATGCTGGTCGCAGATTTGCCATCCAGCGTCTCCATTATCCTTGGAACACTGACATTTTTGTCCTGTAGGTAAATCAGCGCTTTGATTTGAAAATCTGTGACTACTGGATCTTCCGCTGCGTTCGCGATCTTCAGGACATAGCGTTGTTTCGACGGCAGTGTCACCCGAACATTCTGGTCACGCTCGCTGACCAGCGCTCGTAGCTCACCATCAAGACCATAATTTTCATGCAGCAGGCTGCGAACGTCCTCGAGCGCGAATTGCGGCGCTTCGGGCGCGACCGTTGCCAGTGGATCCACCGGATCGGTTGTAACTTTAGAGTGCACCATGACGTGCACTCTACGGTCGATTGCGCCATCTACCAAGCTGAATTTCAGCAGGCATGCTTGTCCAAACGAACGTTTGCAGCCCTCACGTGCCAAAAATTCCCAGATTTTCGGTACCTGATTTTTTTAACTCTTATATCAGCAAGTTACCAACCTCGCAGAACGGTTTCCCCGCGACTGACGGCGAAATAATCTCCGCCCACAACTGTTACTCAACTCGGTGCCGGCATGCAGAAGTGCCGATTGGTTCCGGCCTTGTTAGACATAATCGTTCGAAATTTGCGGACCTATGAACCAACTTGCGCAGCTAAAAAGCGGCATGCAGGCAAGCGGAACCGGTGGCTCCAATACGATGGTGGCCCGACTAACGTACGCCCGGCTGTTTGGTTCCGACAGTCCGTACGAGGATCGCACGCCGCAGGAACTGCAGGCCGAGATGCAAAAAATTGAACGCGGCTATCGGGACCACGACAATCATTTTCTTTTTGAGCAACAGGCCAGCAATCTACAGTTCGTTGTTCTCAATCAGGGCGGCGAGCCGCTCATTGATGCGTCCTTGTCTTTGATCATGCCAAACCACGCCGCTCTGCACATCGCTGAGCGGCTGCCTAAGATTCCTCGAGACGACGTGTTTATCGATCGAACTCCAAGCGAACAGTCAGATTATCCTGCCGTGAGCCTGCGCACTGACTCTGTACAGGTCACGGCCAAGCTCGGTGACATTCAGCCGGGAGAGCCGGTCGATGTATTTGTGACACCACTCCGAGTCTGTGTGGGCACCGCTCTAAAAGGTCGTCGAATCGGTGTGCAATACTCGCTCTTCGCGCAAAACCTGCGCACGGCGGCAAAAGGCACATTAAGGCTGTTATTCTAGTGGTCTGCTGGAATTGATCAGAGCTTCCCTAGCTGATCCACTTTTCCACCCGCAGTGCCGTGTATTTTTCGAACTGACCGATTAAACCAGTGGCGTCGTCGTCGCATAACAACATCTCCCGGTTTTCCCGTCGCAGAAAACCTTCATCATGAGCATGGTCCAGGTGCGCCAGCAACTGGTCAAAATAGCCGCAGACATTGAGCAGCCCGCAGGGTTTGTCGTGAAACCCGAGCTGCCCCCACGTGAGAATCTCAATTATTTCCTCGAGCGTGCCGAAGCCGCCTGGCATAGCGATAAACCCATCTGATAATACCGCCATCATCGACTTGCGAGCATGCATTGAGGCAACGACGTGCAGTTCAGTCAATCCGGTATGCGAAATCTCTTTTTCCAGCAGAGATTTAGGAATAACGCCGTGTGCCTTGCCACCGCGCTCGAGCACCGCATCAGCAATAATGCCCATAATCCCGGTAGCTGATCCGCCGTAGACCATCTCAATCTCGTGCCTTACCAGGACATCGGCAAGTTCGATTGCCGCGTCTGCATATTCTGTTCGCGTGCCTTTGCTGGAGCCACAGTAAACACAGATTCTCAGCATGACTGGAGCGCGCCGATCAGCCGCGACCGGGCGGTACTTTGCCGCCCTGCACGGTTTTCGCGATAGCGGGACCCTGTTCCCGTAGTTCTTGAGGAGTCAGCGCATCGAGCTCGTGTGGGAACACCAGCCATGCTGCCGTTTCACGTACGAAATAATCGGGGACGATGTCAGTTTCATTGCGCGACGGCTTGTACCACGGCACCGCGACGCGCACGTCCTCAGGTGTATTATCACGCGCGCGTTTCGATAGCTCGCTGATAACGGCGACAATGGTGTTCCCCGTATCAAACACGTCGTCGACAATAAGCACGCGGTCGTCGTGGCAAACTTTCTTGACGATGTAATTCAGTCCATGAACCGCGACTGTGCCGCGCTCATCAACGCCGACATACGATGAGGTCCGAATCGCTATGTGATCGGACTCGACGCCGCAGTAGTTGAGAATCTCCTGGACGGCCATGCCCACCGGAGTTCCGCCGCGCCAAATAGCGATGATCATCGTCGGCTTGAAGCCACTCTCCAGAACCTGAAGACCCAGGTCAAATGAATCTTCGAGCAGGTCCTGCGCGGAAAGTACGGTCTTGTCCATTATTATTCTCTTGTATGCGGACTTTGGGCTGTCGTTATAATGCTGACTTCGGATACTACCGCACGACAACCCAGGATATGCAATGACCACGAGATACATCGCCGCGAACGATTTCCTGCGTGACTCATTTCAGCTTGCCGCAAATATCGGCGAAGCCGGAATCAGACCGGATTTTCTGGTCGGACTATGGCGCGGTGGCAGCGCCGTTGGCATTGCGGTACAGGAAGGACTCGATTTCTTCGGCGTCAAAACGGATCACATTGCGATTCGGACATCGTATAAAGGCGCGCCAAGCTACTCGGAAATGGTCAGTAAGGCGGACCAGATTCGCGTACATGGCATGCAATATCTGCTGGAGAATCTTTGCTCGCACCATTCGCTGCTGATCGTCGACGACGTTTACAGCACCGGCTCCAGTGTGAAGGCGGTGATTGACCAGCTGTCGCAAAAACTCCGTCGCAATATGCCCTCCGACATCAATATAGCGACAGTCTGGTACCGACCCACCGACAAGACACTGCGGACTCCGGATTTCTTCGTGCACGAGACGCAGGACTGGCTGGTGCTTCCGTATGAGCTGACCGGGCTGTCGATCAGTGAGCTGCGCGAGAACCGCCCGGAGCTTGGAGCGATACTTGATCGCCTGGAACCGCTGACGCAGTCGCCGGCGGAATAGTCGGTATTCGGGTGACCGACGCAGCAACGCTACTGCGGCGACTTTTCAGCACGGCTGTCGAGGCAGTTTCCGCGCGCAATTGCATCGGTGATTCGCTTTCCCATTTATACGACCGCCCGGCACTGATCATTGGTGCAGGCAAGGCCGCCGCGGCGATGGCGGCGGAGCTTGAAGCACGCTGGTCGGCGGAGCTGCGCGGCCTGGTAATTGTTCCATACGATCACGGCGTCAGCTGCCGAAATATCGACGTTCTCGAGGCAGCACATCCGGTGCCTGACGAAGCTGGCGTCGAGGCGACCCGACGAATACTGGAATCTGTCAGTGAGCTGGGCGCCGAAGACACCGTTATTTGTCTGTTGTCTGGCGGGGGATCATCCCTGCTTTCATTGCCGGCGGCCGGAATATCATTGTCCGACAAGCAGACAATAAACGCCCAACTGCTTCGGTCAGGTGCGACGATCGGCGAAATCAATTGTGTTCGCAAGCAGATCTCTGCCATCAAGGGCGGCAAGCTGGCCAGTGCCTGTGCGCCGGCGAAGCTCATCACGTTGCTCATTTCGGATGTGCCCGGCAATGACGTTTCGGTGATCGCGTCTGGCCCCACAGTCCCCGATACGACGACATCATCGGATGCAATTGAGATTCTCGAGCGTTTCTCCATTGTCACTCCTGACTCGGTACGAACACACCTGACATCACATGCAACTCCTGCCGAGCACATGATCCAGTCTGAAATACAGGTACTGGCATCCACAGAGCACGCGCTGCAAGCCGCCGCTGAGGTCGCCAGATCACTTGGCATCGAGCCACTGAATCTCGGCGATCTCGAAGGCGACGCGGCCAAGCTTGCGCAGCAACATGCAAATATTGCTATCGGGATCGCAAACGGAAATGGCCCAGTCACCGCGCCGGCTATCATATTGTCAGGCGGTGAAACGACCGTTCGCGTACGCGGTAACGGTCGCGGCGGGCGTAATGGCGAGTACGCGCTGGCTCTGGCGCTGGCATTGCACGGGCATCCGTCGATAAGCGCGATAGCGTGCGATACCGATGGCATCGATGGCAGCGGCGACAACGCCGGCTGTATCGTCACACCCGATTCGCTGTCACGCGCTGCAGCGCTTTCAATTGATGCAGTCGCGATGCAATCAAACAACGACAGCTACCAGTATTTTTCTGCTTTGGATGATCTGGTCGTCACCGGACCAACATTGACCAACGTCAACGACTTCCGGGCGATTCTTATCGATACGACAGACTAGCTAGGTGAGATTGCCGTAGGAGCGGTTTCCAACCGCGAATGATGGCGTTGTCGCACAAACAGATCGAGCAGAATCGCGGTTGGAAACCGCTCCTACGACGATCCCATTTTTCAGGTCTTGCGCGTTGATTTTCTCATTCGATGTAGAGGGGCTCCGGCCTCGCTGACATTCTTTCATTTGCTGATGGGACAGCAGTGATGAATGACCTTTTCAACCGATCATTTTGCTAGCACGCGCGCTGCCCCTGCAGGAAGGTTGCCGCGATGTTACGTTCGTCGCCAAGCATGATCGTCGCAAACAGTATTTCTTCGTAGTTCGCCGCAGTCTTTGCACGACGTGCCGAAATGCTTGATCCATCGGGATCAAGGACGATGAAGTCTGCCTCTTTTCCGGTCGCGAAATTACCGATCTTATCGTCCAGGTACAGGGACTCGGCCGCACCCAGCGTCGCCAGGTACAATGCTCTGGTCGCTGGCAAGGTCTGGCCGTTCAAGTGCAATACCTTGTAAGCATCGCTCATCGTCTTGAGCAGCGACAAACTGGTACCACCACCGACATCGGTCGCCAGACCGACGCGGATTTTTGCCGCCTGCATTGCCCGCAAGTCGAACAGCCCGCTACCCAGAAACAGATTGGAGGTTGGCAAAAGGCGGTGCAGTAGCCTTTTGTCCAACC
>PVMK01121423.1_pt1 | contig 18824 bp, 16 predicted proteins | sample 1853481 | NCBI WGS metagenome assembly PVMK01 (sample SAMN08533507, study PRJNA380276) | Marine sediment metagenome, whole genome shotgun sequencing project. | reverse complement strand
AGTAATTAAAGTTTTAATGATATACTTGAAATACTTAGGCATCGAAAATTCCTTCCGGGAAACCTAATGTGGTTATTTCTAATTCTAGTGTGATCGAATATTTCTTTTGAATTGTGTCACGTGTAATTTTTATGAGTTGCACAACATCATCGGCTTTAGCTTTCTCTTGATTGATAATAAAATTTGCATGGATATCTGAGACCATTGCATCACCAATTGATTTTCCCTTTAATCCGGCTTGATCAATTAAGTAACTCGCTGCGAAGCCCTTAGGATTTTTGAATACGCTACCGGCTGAGCGAAATTTAAGAGGTTGCGTGCTTTTCCTTCTGAGATTTGCCTCATCACGATTTTTTATTATATCGGGTTTAGAAGCTCTTTCTAATCGAAATTCTGCATTTAGTATTATATCATCCTTATTAAAAGAAGAAGAACGGTACGTAAATTCAATTTCGTCAGCAGATTTTTGTTCGACAGTGCCCGTGCTATTTAGTAACTCTATGCCCATCAAATAATTGGATATTTCATTTCCAAAAGCACCGGCATTCATAACTAATGCTCCTCCTAAAGTGCCTGGAATACCAATTAGAGTTTCAAGTCCAATCAAGTTTTGCTTTATACACTCTTTTACTAATTTTGACAATTTAATGCCTGCTTCAGCATGACATTTGTTGTCATTAAATGATATGTTCTTAAAATATTTTTCTAATGATACTACAAATCCGTCTACTCCTTTATCAGATACAAGCAAATTTGAACCGCTCCCAATACAATAAAGCGGAATCTCATATTTTTCTGCAAATGACTTAACAAGTTGTAAATCTTTTACGGATTTGGGTTCAACAAATGCCAACGCAGGTCCACCAATACCATACGACGTATGATTTGCCATCGACTCATCTTCCATAATATTTCCGTTTAACATATCTTTTAACTGACCTAAGTCCATTTTAACTAATTATCTTTATAAGTATTTTCTAAATGATGAAAATATTTTTCAGTAAAGCGCCATATTGTGCCTGCTCCAATACTGATTACCATGTCATTGGGCTGAGTTATCTCGTCCAGTTTTTCAATTAAATCATCCATATTGGGGATATAATGCACATGTCTATGCCCTAATTCTTTAGCCGCTTTAGCAACTAAATTTCCGTCAATACCCTCAATTATTTCTTCACGAGCCGGATATATATCTGTTACTATTAATATGTCGCTATTCAAAAATGATTCGGCAAACTCACGATAAAAATCTCGAGTTCTCGTGTATAAATGTGGTTGGAATATTGCTATAAGTCGTCTGCTCCAGCCGCTTCGTGCAGCGTCGAGAGTTGCTGCAACTTCCGTTGGATGATGGGCGTAATCATCCACCACCATAATATCATTTACAATACCTTTGATCTCAAAACGACGTCTCACGCCTTCGTATTCAATTAATCCCTGCTTTATGATATTGAATGGAATTTCCATTTCCATCCCAACGGCAATCGCGGCTAAGGAATTAAGTACATTATATTGTCCGGGAACATTTAATTTGATTTGTCCCAATTTTTCATGATGATAATAAGCGGAATAAGTAATCGAATTATTTTTAAATTGAATATCTTGTGCTCGATATTCAGCTTGGCTTGAAATTCCGTAGGTTGTTATTGGACGGTAAATGTCAGAAATAATTTCACGTACACCGGGTGAATCTAAACATACAATTACACCTCCGTAAAATGGAACTGAATTACAAAATTGGATGAATGCTTTTTGTAATTCTTCCATATTGGCATAGCAATCTGTGTGTTCAAGTTCTATATTTGTAACAATTGAAATCGTTGGACGTAAAGCCAGAAAACTGCGATCAAATTCATCTGCTTCGACAATTATTATATCCCCAAGACCCAATAATGAATTAGTACCGATAGTTTTTACTAATCCACCCACCACTAATGTTGGATCATAGTCAGCAGCATTTAGTAAACTGCCGATCATTGAACTAGTTGATGTTTTTCCATGCGTACCGCTAACAGCGATAGATGTTTCTTTAACTGCAATAAGTTCTCCAAGCATTTCCGCACGACGAATAACAGGAATTCCCCTATCTTTAGCCTTAATGATTTCAGGGTTGTTTTCTCTTACGGCACTTGAATAGACTAACACTTCGCTGTCACCAACATTTTCAGCATCGTGTCCATCAGTATATATTTTTGCACCTTTCGCAATTAGATTTTGTATTATTTCAGAATCTTGAATATCTGAACCACTAATCTTGAAATCCAGGTTCAACAGCAATTCTGCGATTCCGCTCATTCCTATTCCACCAATTCCCACAAAATGAATTTTTTTAACTTTTCTAAACATCAGTTTTTACTACCTCTAAAATTTGATTTATTATTTTATTTGTAGCATCCGGAATACCGATTTTTCTTGCGTTGTTAGACATGCTTTCTAATTTATTGTCATCATATAAGATGCTGATAGCTATTCGGAATAATTGACGTGGGGTCAATCCCTTTTCAGGTAATAATAAGGCTGCTTTTGCTTGAACTATAGATTCGGCATTTTTAGTTTGATGGTCACCGGCAGAGTGGGGGAAAGGCACTAAAATACTGGGTTTTCCGCATGCTGTTATCTCGGATAATGTTAATGCACCTGCTCGAGAAATGATTAAATCAGATATTGCATAAGCTTCGGGCATATTGTGAATAAATGATCGTACTTTTATGATTGAAGAGTCTAAATGTTTAAACTGCGCATATTGATTTTGTCCGGTTTGCCATAGAATTTGTATTTTTTCTGAACCAAACATTGAAATACATTCATTCATAATCCTGTTTAAAAAAGCCGAGCCCTGACTTCCTCCGAATAAAAAAATTGTTTTTTGGTTAGGATTCAGATCAAATGATAAACCACCTTTATTTCTGTCTCCATTTAATATATTTGCACGGATTGGGTTACCGGTTAATATAGTATCACCACTTAATTCACCCTTTGCCGCTTCAAAGGCGATACAAATTCGCTTGGCTTCCTTGGCAAAATACGTAGTTGTTATCCCGGGACGTGAATTCTGCTCCTGCAAGACAATCGGAATATTCATTTTTACAGCTATTTTTAATGGAATTGCACTTGCATAGCCACCCGTTCCAACGATTATGTCAGGCTTAAGCTGTTTGATGATGTTTTTAGCAATCTTCATCGAATAATACATGCGCCATGGCAGTAATACATTCCTGGAAAAAGATTGTAAACTAATTCCACGCTGTAATCCTCGAATTGGCAATAAAGTATGCGGTAAGGCCTTTATTGGTAAAACTGTTGCCTCTATGCCAAATTTTGATCCGAGGTAATGTACTTTGATATTTGGATATTTTGCTTGCATTGATTCACCAATTGCTATCGCCGGATACAAATGCCCACCCGTACCTCCGCCAGCAATTAGAACTATATATTGCTTATCCATTATAACCGGGTTTCCATCCCTGATCATGAGTTACAGATCGTTTGGATTGACTGATATTTAACATAATTCCGAGAGCAATCATATTGGTTAGAACGCTTGATCCACCATAGCTGATTAGAGGCATCGGAAGACCGGTGACTGGAAAAATATTTGTTACGACTGCCGCATTTACGAATGCGTATAAAATAATACTAAAAGACAAACCGAGTGCGAGGAGTACACCGAATGAGTCATTCGATTCCTTGGCGATTTTATGCCGCGTTGGAAGATTACTAGGAAGAGAGTAAGCAGAACTATTGTGCCAATCAAACCGGTTTCCTCTCCAATGATAGCAAGTATAAAATCTGTATGTGGAGTTGGTAAAAATTGATTTTTTGCAATACTATTACCCAACCCCATTCCAAATAGGCCACCATTCCCCAGACTTATTAATGATTGTGTAATTTGATAACCGGCACCAGCAACATCCTCATTGCCACCTAACCATGACATGATTCGTGATCTACTATAAGGTACTGATAATATTAATGGTATGGTTATCAATGCTGCAACCATACCCGCTGCGGTGAGCTGAATAAATTTTGCTCCACCCATAAATAACATCATGGCTCCTATGATGCAAAGCATAATACCTGTGCTAAAGTCGGGTTGAAATATTATAAGACCAACTATTAGAATAATTACAAACAAAGGAGGGAAAAATCCTGAATAAAAATCATGTATTTGATTCTTCTTCTTCGCCATAAATGCTGCAAGATATATTATCAATGCAATGCGTGCAATATCGGAAGTTTGTAAAGAATACGCACCCAAGTATAACCATCGTCCTGGCGATGAGACACCATTAATTAAATACCAAACTTTGGTGTAGATCAGAATGATAACTGCAATAGTAAATAGGAATGGAGCTAAGGATTTTAATTTACGATAATCGAATAACATGAAAAATCCTAAAGCCAAGAGGCCAATTACTAATCGTTTTAAATGTGCTGTGATGAAAAAAGTATCGGTCTGACCATTGGTTTTGACTAACGAAAGCGATGTGCTTGAACTGTACAACATAACTGTACCAATGACGATTAACATTATTACAGACCATAGTAAAGGTTGATCAAATCGTTTTTTGGATATATCTAATTGTCTCATTTTTCCAATTCTCTTGCCCATTGAGCGAATTTATTTCCACGATCCTCAAAATTCTTAAATTGATCAAAACTTGTGCATCCTGGAGATAATAAAACTATTTCACCTTTCCCTGCTTTTTGAAAGCTTAATTTTACGGCGTCTTTTAATAATTCAATCTTGCTCACGGTAAATGCGGTGGATAATTCTTCATGTATCATCTCTTTAGCAGTTCCATAAGCAATAATATTTTTAATTTTATTTTTAAACTGCAATAATTCAGCAAAATCGTTACCTTTTGCCATACCGCCTAATATCAAAATAATGGGTTTTTCATAGCTCTCAATCGCAACCTTTACTGCGTCAATATTCGTTGCTTTTGAATCATTTATAAATTCAATTCCATTAATTTCAGTAATGCTTTCTAACCGATGTGGAATTCCCTTAAATGATTGTATAACGTGGGCGATTCTTTCATTAGAAATACCCAAGCAGTGGGCGCCCGAAGCAGCTGCAAGGAGATTATAAATATTATGCTGCCCGGGCAACCCAATGTTCTTGAGATGTGTGAGTTTGGCGTACTCTTTGTTAATTATATTTGAATTTTTGACGTAATAAATATTTGTCTCTGAATATTTTGGACTGAATGTTATTTTATTAGCTATATGTTTATTAAGAGCTCGACTAATATTTTATCGTCAGTATTGTAAATAACATAGTCATGTTCAGTTTGATTTTCGGATAACCGAAGTTTTGCGTTTAGGTAATTTTTAAAAGTTTTATGTCGATCCAAATGATCAGATGAAATATTTAGAAATATTGATATATGCGGATGAAAAGTTTCAATGAATTCCATCTGAAAACTTGATATTTCTAGTATATAAACTCGTTTTAGATCAGGGTTTTGTAATTCTTCCAACACTTTACTGGAGAAAGCCAATCCTACATTTCCTGCTAAAACTCCAAGAACATCCTCAGATTGACACATTTCAGCAAGAGCATGAACCGTTGTGGATTTTCCGTTAGAGCCGGTAACTCCAATTATTGGTGATTTAGTAAATAAACTAGCGAATTCAATTTCTCCGATAACTTTAATGCCACGTTTTTGTGCCTCTAAAACAACTTGTGAATCGGCAGCTACTCCGGGAGAAATAACCATTAAATCGGTATTAAAAATTTTATCGCTATGACCACCAATTTCTCCCTGAATTCCAATGGGTTTTAATGATTTTAAATTTTCCATTACCAAGTTTGAAGGAGAATTGTCACTAATAAATACTATAGAACCTATATAGTTTGCTAAACGTGCAATTGCGACACCGCTTCGACCTAATCCAATTATCGAGATTGACCGATTTTTCATTTCACTAATATTATTTTCTACACTATTCATCGAATTTTAAATGTCGTTAGTGAAAATAAAGCAAACAATAATCCGATAATCCAAAATCGTATAACGACTTTAGTTTCGGGCCAACCTTTCAATTCAAAATGATGATGTATCGGAGCCATTTTCCATAGGCGTTTTCCTATACCAGTTTTATTTTTAGTATATCGGAAATAACTCCATTGTGATAAAACTGATAACGCTTCTATTACAAACACACCACCAATTATGAATAATAAAAGTTCTTTTTTCAACAAGACTGCCATTGTCCCAAGAGCAGAACCGGTTGAAAGTGAACCAACATCTCCCATAAAAACTGAGGCAGGAGCGGAGTTAAACCATAAAAATCCTACACAAGCACCAACTGTGGCTGCAGCAAAAATAGTTAATTCTCCCGCTCCGGGAAGGTATTCGATATTTAAATAATTGGAGAAGTCAACACGTCCGGAAACATAGGCAATCCCTGCAAAAACAATAAATGATATTGCAAGTAAGCCAGACGCTAATCCGTCCAATCCATCTGTCAAATTAACCGCATTTGAGAAACCCGTAACCACCAAGATAATCATAATTGGGTAAAACCAACCCAGACTTAATACGGTATCTTTAAAAAATGGGACAGACATATAACTCCAAAGATCAGCAAATTCAGGACGAAAATACATCCAAGTGCTGATTATAATTCCAAGAGTAATTTGACCTGCCAGTTTATATCGTGCAATTAATCCTGATTCCTTTTTCTTGATTACTTTTAAATAGTCATCCAAAAATCCAAAAAATCCCATCCATAAAGTGGCGATAATAATTATTTGTATATAGACATTATTCAGATGGGCAAAAAGGAGGGTAGGGAGGAGTATGGCGGTGAGAACCATTACGCCTCCCATTGTTGGCGTGCCCTTTTTTATGTGGTGAGATTGTGGTCCCGTGGATCGTATTTGTTCGCCGATTTGATGGTGAGTCAGTCGACGAATAACCCAAGGACCGATGAGGAAACTTATGACCAAAGCAAATATCGACGCCATTACTGATCTGAATGTTATATATTGAAATATATTCAATGGCGACCATACATCGGATAATGGATATAATAGATGATATAACATTACTTCTTAAAAATCTCCTGAATTATTTTTTCCATTTCCATGCTACGCGATCCTTTAAAAAGAATAATATCATCGTTTTGCATAAAATTGATTAATTCTTTAGATAATTGTTCTTTGCTGTCATAATGTTTGTGATATTTTAGGATATTTAAAATGTGATCCGTTAATATGGTTTGCGTGCCCAAAGTAAAAACTGCATCTAAATTATTTTCCAAGCATTTTTCACCGATTTTTTTATGATATTTTGTTGAAGAGTCGCCCAGTTCAGCCATATCACCAAAAACAAATATTCGGCGTCCATCTGTTGGATATAGAGCCAAGTGTTCAATTGCCGCTAAGGTGGAAACATAATTTGCGTTGTAGGTATCATCAATAAATATGATATTATCATACTTTGTAATAACACTTCTACCATAAGTCGGTGTAAATGATAAGATTCTTTCCTGTATCGTAGCCCAATCAACTTCAAACGACTTTGCCACGGCAGCAGCAGCTAAAATATTTTTCGCATAAACGATATTTTGTGAATTTGTATTTATTTCATCTGCATTTATTGTTAAAATTATATTACCGTCAGTTTCACGATAATAATCTGCGCAAAAATCACAATCCAACAAAAAGCCGAAAGTTTTTGATTGGTTTGGTATGGTAAAAGTACTAATCCATTCATCCGAAATATTGATATAAGCCGTACCGTTCGTTAAAGAAGTAAATAATTCTGATTTTTCCTGCGCAACTTTTTCAATGGATCCAAAACCTTGTAAGTGAGCGGGTGCAATGTTTGTAATCAGACCATCCGTAGGTTCAACGATTTGACAGAGTATTTTAATGTCACCGGGCTGATTTGCGCCCATTTCAATTATACTTAAGTTATGTTTTCCTTGCATTTGCAGTAGGGTTAACGGTACACCAACTGAAGTATTAAAATTACCCTTAGTAGCATGAACATTATATTTTGACTCAAGAAAAAATTTGATTAAATCTTTGGTTGTGGTTTTTCCGTTTGAACCGGTTATTCCGATAACAGGTATATTAAATTTATTTCGCCATGCGTTGGCTACTTGACCAATAGTCTTTACAGGATTTTCAACTACGATTTGTTGCATATCGTTAATTATGTTATTGGATTCAACGACTAGCGCAGCAATTGCTCCATTGTTTTGTGCATCTTTAATAAACTGATGACCATCTACAATATCACCTTTAATTGCAATATATAAATCGCCCTCAATACATTCTCTACTGTCTGTACTTATGCCAGTTATAGTTTTTGCAAGTGATGTGGTTGAAACAGCCTTAAACACTTTGGAGAATCGCTTTGGTTCGGGGAGAGTGATTCTCATTTCAAAAATTCCTTGATGATATTTATATCGGAATAAAATAGTTTTTTACCGCTCACATCCTGGAATTCTTCACGACCTTTGCCTAATACAACCAAAACATCATTCTTTAGTAATGTTTCTAAGCCCCTACGGACAGCATTTCCCCGTTCTTTAAAAACTTCATAATTAGTATTTTTAAAGCCGCTAATAATCTCTTTATTGATCTCATCTACAAACTCATATCTAGGATTGTCTGGTGCAATAAAGCATTTGTCGGCATATTTTTCGGCAATGGAACCCATTGCAGGTCGTTTTGTTTTGTCGCGGTTGCCACCTGCACCGAATACTATTGTTATTGTTGAATTTTCGTTAGTGAGTTCACGAATAGTACTTAAGACCTTATCATATGCATCTGGAGTATGAGCATAGTCGATTATAACTAATCCATCTATTTTAGTTCTAAAAATCTCCATCCTTCCCAGAACATTTTTACAGTTAGAAATACCTTTAATAATATCGCTTTTAGCGATATTTGCGGAATGTGCAACTGCAACTGCCGCTAAAATATTATCTAAATTAAATTTCCCTATTAATGATGATTTGATGTTGTAAATTTGATTGGCGGCATGAATAACGCCTTCTATGCCATTTAAAGAAATATGATGCGATTTGAAATAAACATCTCTTTGTTGCTCCTGAGAAATTGCGATAACTGGTGCTGTACATTCATTTTCTAATACTTTGCCGTATTTATCATCTATGTTCAAGATTGCCGTACTTGAAATTGGTAGCATTTTGAATAATTTTGATTTAGCATGAAAATAATCTTCAAGGGTTTTGTGATAATCTAAATGTTCCTGTGTAAGATTTGTAAATACACCGTAATTAAAATCAATATCAGCCACGCGATATTGATCCAAAGCGTGCGATGACACCTCCATTACAACATGTGTAAAACCAATTTTCAACAATTCAGCAAATTGTCTGTGCAAGGTAATCGGGTCAGCGGTAGTTAGATCTCTTTTAGTTGTGAATCCTTCGGCTATTAAACCGAATGTCCCCATTTGGGCGATTTTGATATCGGCTGTTGTAAATATAGAATGAATTAATGATGCGGTTGTTGTTTTCCCGTTGGTACCGGTAATGCCGATTACAGTTAATTGTCGACTCGGATGACAATAATAATCTGCTGCAATTATCGAAGCAGCTCGACGGGTATTTGCAACTTTTATTTGTGGAATAGATAGTTTGCCAACATCTCTCCCGTTTGTGATAACGGCAACAGCACCATTTTTAATAGCTTGTTGGATGTAATCATGTCCGTCGAGATTAGTTCCGGGAATTGCTACAAATAGATTGCCTTTTACAATAGTTCTCGAATCTAAAGATAATCCATTGACATCAATATTTGGAAATTGTTCATCATTAGAAATAACCTGCTCTACTATTTTATTTAGCAACATTTTATTCTAATCCAATTGAACAAATTGTTCCGATCATAGAAACTGTGCCCGGTTTGGGTGATTGCCACACAACAGTACCTGAACCGGCAAAATTTGATTCTAATCCAGAATTTTGAAGGGTATTGATTGCCTTTTTTAAACTCATACCTCTCACATTTGGAATCACTGTTTTAGTTTTATGTTTTTGTTGTTTTTTTGATGAAGGAATGGGTGCAGGTTCATTGGCAATTGATGAAAGTAGAATCGGTTCATTTTTAAATATTTTAATTGATTTTTTTGATTTATTCTCAACTAAAACAGGTTCACGAGGGATTGATTCATTTATGATATTTTTAGGCATTTTAATTGAATCATCGAGATTTATAATACGTTCCATAATCCGTTTAAATACAGGTGCTGCTCCAGTTCCACCCCAATGATATCCTAACTTGGGTTCGTCGAGAGTGATAACGCACAATAATTGTGGATTGCTTGCAGGTAAGTATCCAACAAAATTAGAAATAAATTTGGTATGAGAATAATCTCCATCAACATATTTTTGCGCAGTGCCAGTTTTACCGGCTACTTGCCAACCCGGTATATTGGCTTCAATTCCTGTCCCCGATTCGACAGCTGTAACTAAAAGTTGTGTCAACTGGTTCATAACGGTGTTATTGGCAATTTTCCGAATAACTGTTGGTTCCTCAGAATAAATCGAAATACCATCTATATTATTGATGTTATAAATTATATACGGTTTTAACAATATTCCACCATTGGCCACAACGCCGTATGCCATCGCTAATTGTAGCGCTGTTACTCCTATTTCATGACCCATTGAAATCTCAGCTAACGAAATTTTACTCCAGTCACTCAATTTGCGAAGTGTACCGCTTGATTCAGCGTTTAATCCGATATTTGTTGGTGTTCCAAACCCATAATCTCGCGCATAATTATATAGAGATTTCTCTCCAACTTGTGAAGCAATTTTTATTATACCAATATTGCTTGATTGTTCAATAATCTCTCCAAAAGTCAGCATCTCGTGCGGTTTATGATCATTAATTGTCACCGATTTGTATTGAAACGTGCCATTCTCACAATCGAACTCGTCTTCTATTCTTACTAAATTCTGATCAATTGCTGCTGTTGCAGCTACAATTTTAAATGTCGATCCAGGCTCAAACTGATCCGTACAAGCACGAATTTTTTGATTTTCTGTCGCGAATTTATTGGGTTGATTGGGATTAAAATCTGGCAAGGATGCTATTGCAAGTATGGCGCCAGTTTGCGGATCAATTATTACACCTGATGCACTTTTTGCATCGGTTTTCTTTAGCTGTTTCAATAATTCTTCTTGTAAAACAGATTGATATTCAATGTTTATTGTAAGAAGAACATCAGCCCCGTCAATAGGATCTTGTTTTGGATAATTATTATTTAAATTTATATTCCCAAGACCGCTGCGTTGCTTTATTATCCAACCGTCATTGCCGGAAAGCTGCTTATCGTAAACATGTTCTATACCTGCCAAACCAGCATTATCAACATTTGTAAAACCAACTAATTGTCCACCAATATTATCTTGAGGGTATGATCGACGAGCAAGTCGGTTCATAATAATTCCGTCAATATTTTTATTAATGATTGGTTGAGCGTATTCCTTCTGAAGATTTCGCTCGAGATAAGTAAAATTATTCTCACTGTTGAGCTTTTTAATGTAATAATTAGTTGGTTTGCCGGTTATTTTTGAAAGTTCTTTTGCAACATTTTGCTTGTTTTGAACTTTTGAAGGATCGGCTGCTATATCATAATGAATAATATTCCGCGTTAACGGAATACCATTTGCATCAAAAATATTACCTCTTAGTGCGGATAAAATTTCTTTTGTTTGACCTTGCTTGTGACCTTGTTGGTAATATTTTTCTCCACCTGTAATTTGAATATTGAATAATCGAAAACCCAATCCTCCCCATGCAATAATTACAAGTAATGATAGAAACGAAATACGACGTTGATATTGTTGATATACCCTGGTCATTTGTCCTCAACTAGAGTTAATCCATCTACGTATATCGCAATTGTTTCAGGTGCCGTAAAGACCATTCCCAAATCTTTCATTGCGCGGGCAGTTAACACATCAACGCGTTCCAAATATTGAATATCATCCTTTAGGTTTTTGATGTCGTTATTGAGTTCAGCAACAGCCGTTTGTTGAATTTCAAGTTCATTCAAAGTTTCATCTACTTCTGAAGAAATCCATAAATAAGCAATTAAACTGAATATTACAGCAACGACTACCGAAAAAGGAAAAATTGAGCGGAGAAATTGTCTTTGCTTGCGAGGATTAAAATTTGATTTCTGTTTTGCCACTAGCTTATTCTTTCCCCTGCACGAAGTTTCGCGCTTTTTGAGCGACTATTTTCGGTTACTTCATCATTTGTAGCAATGAGTGGTCGTTTTGTTAAAATTGATAATTGACCTTCCATTTTTAAATTTTTAAAGGCGAGTTTTACTAATCGATCTTCAAGAGAATGATAACTGATAATTACGATTCTTCCTCCAACACTTAATAGATTTAAGAATTTATCTAAGAAAATATCTAATTGATTTAGTTCATCATTTACTATGATCCTGATTGCTTGAAATACTCGCGCAAATGTGCGATTTCTTTTATTGGGTGGAGTTGAGAGTCTAATAGCTTCCCTTAAGTCGTCTACCGTAACCATTTTTTCAGCTCGTTTAATATTATATGCGATTTTCCTTGAGTATCGTTCTTCGCTATATAAGTATATATAATCGGCGATTTCTGTTTCGGTTTTAGACGATAATATTTGTTCAGCAGTTTTACCGGATTGTTTATTAAACCGCATATCAAGTGCACCATCACCGTTAAAAGTGAATCCACGATTTTGGTCATTTAGCTGAGCAGATGACAACCCTAAGTCCAGTAAAATGCCGTTTACGGTTTGTAAACCAAATTCTTTTATTATTATGTCAGCATCGGTGTAAGATCGATTATATAATGAAAAATTAGTACTTACACGAGCTAGATTTTTCTCAGCAACAGATAATGCCCTGTCATCACGGTCAATCCCAATGAGATGACCATCTTTATTGAGTGAAGATAGAATCGTTTTGGAATGTCCACCCAAGCCGATTGTTCCGTCGATATATATTCCGCTTGGATTCGTAATAAGGTGGGACATCACTTCCGAAATCATTACAGGTATATGCTCCAGAATAGTGCTTGTGCCACCGGTGGTCATAATATTATTTCTTTGGCAAGTTCGTGGAGGGTAACTGAATCAATATTGGTCTCATCGGAATCTACCTGGTCAAGCGTCTCCGGATTCCATATCTCCAGCTTATTTAATGCACCAATAATGTGGACATCCTTATCAAGTCCGGCATAATCAATAAGGGGTTTTGTAAGCATGATACGACCCTGTTTATCATATTCTACAAGTGATGCATAACGTGTTGTTTTTCGAATAAAGTGGCGATTATTCGGCGAGACCGCTGATAATTTACTTAATCCCGCTACAATTTCTTGCCACACTACCAATGGATAGACCCAAATACAGCGTTCTTCTCCTCGTGTAATAATAAATGTTTTGTCATTGTCATTAGATAATACTTGACGGAATTTTGCGGGAATATTTACTCGACCTTTCGTATCAATCGAGTAGGAATATTGACCAAAAAATGAGTTTTGCGTTGTTTGTTTCACCATTTCACCGGTAATAATAGGGAATGTTACCCACAATTACCCACAATATTAGTAAGGTGAACCAATTTTGTCAATAACTATTTTAAAAATAATTATTATCTCTAATCTACTAGAGAGCGAAGGGTAAGATTATACTGTGGGTAGAATTAACCTACTTTAGAGTAGTGTTTTATTGTAACAGATTTTGGTTCAATAGAAAATATTAATCGAACCGGTGTTTGTTGTGATCTGATATCTTGAATAGCATCTCCGTTTATGAAAACGGTAACTCCTTCAGAGTGATTAAGCAATATATCAAGATTTGTGTCAAATGAATATGTTTTCTGATCTCCAGAAGTGATTGGAAATGATTTTACTTCTAATGAATCTTGGATTGAAATAATCCCTAGAGCATTTTTTGATACAATTTTTACTATTAATGGTAGTGATTGTTCGATCGTAGTCTGTAGAGAGCTAATCTCAAGAAAATCTGCTTGTATTTGTTGGAAATTTGTAAAGTTTGTAAAATTATTATCAATTTGCGTTGTTTTTGCATTTGGGATTTCGTTTTTGTTTTCGAGTGTGATATTTCTGATTACGATTATTATTATTACCCAAAATACAAGAAAGAGAATTCCTTTGATTAAATTAGGTGGAATTATTGTTGTTCTATTCTCTACCTTTTTACCGACATCTAAAGAAATATCTTGAAAATTTCTGCTCTTTTTCTCAGATGGAATTGAAACATCCCTTTTTTTCTCATCGGATGTACTTTTTTTCTGTTCAGTTTTTTCAGGTTCTTTAGCTTTAGAACTATCTTTTTTTAATAGATATTCGGATAATTCGCTTATTGCTAAATCTGGATCACCACCAATTTCATTAATGTAAGCACGTAAAAATAACCTTGTATAGGGTGCTTGTATTAAATCGAAACTACCCGTTTCCAATGCCTCCAAATATTTAATATTTATTTTGGTTCGATTCTCAATATCAGTAAGATCAATCTTTTGATCTTTCCGAAGTTTTTTATATTTTTCGAAGAAGTTATTCATTTACATTGTTTTCAGTTAAAATTTGTTTACCGAATTTATTATGAACTGATTGGATTATTACAATTAATTTATAATAACAGTAAAATCTGTTGGATTTGAATAAACATACCGGCTTGCATAACACATAAGTATTCTCCTCCCTCAAGGTGATTCCCCGTATTATCTGAACCATCCCATTCAAAAGTATGAAATCCTGTATCAGCAATACCATCCATTACAGTTTTTATCGGCTTTCCCCCTAAATTGAAGATTGTAATATTTACATTACTTTTTTCTGGTATATCATATTGGATATTGATTGTATCAGATTCTGCTTCAATTGAAATGGGGTGAAGTTTAAATTTCCATGGAATTGAAGCATCTCTTTCAGGAATTAACGATTTAACACCTTCGCCTATGATAGAAATGAATTGACTATTATTATTAATAATATCCTCAAAGATTAATACATCATAATGATTGTCAACATCAATTGGCGAGTAGACTACTGAGACAAAAACCGTATCGTTTTGATTGATTTTTACTAAAGTATCGGAAAGATAAAAATTGTTATTATCAAAATGGTGTAAAAATAAGTTTTTCATTATAGAATCATTACTAGTAATCCATAGTTGATGTTCAGCAGCTGAATCTGTCAATACATATTCGAAATCAATATTATCTGTCCCAATTGTAAAAGATGAAAATATACTACTAGTGCAGTTTTGTTGTTTTAATCCGATTATCTTACCTGCCACATCAGCTTTTAGGGGAAGCAAAGTAATATCGGTTTTACCGAGAACATTATCGCAAAATAAATTATTATTGGATATATTAAATGATAACAAAGAGTTCGGAAACGCTATTGAATCTGACATAGTATCGAAACGATTATAACTTAAGTCTACCGATTGAATGGATTTTAATATTCTAAGGTCACTCGGTATTATCCCTGATAATTGATTATTCTCCAATCTCAACATTTTTAATTTTGGTAAGAACCATAACTCTTGAGGAACATTACCACCAAAGGAATTATTTTGACCGTAAAATATTTCTAGTTCCCGTATATTTCCAACTGTTTGGGGAATAGGACCAACAAAATTATTATGATAAATAAATATTGATTTCAAACTTTTCATTTTACCAATTTCGAAAGGTAGTATTCCTGAAAATTGGTTGTTGTTCAACCAAATATGTTGAAGATTAGAAAGCAAACTAATTTCTTTTGGTATCATTCCATTCAGTTCATTATGGTCGAGTGCTAATCGTTGTGTTAAATTTATTAGTTTGCCAATTTCTTTCGGTATCTTCCCTATCATCTTATTTCGTGACAAATCCAAAATCTGTAGATTTTTGCAATTACCAATTTGACGTGGAATTGAACCGGTCAATGAATTATTCTGTAGATTTAATTCAATCAGACTTTGTAATCGAAATATTTCAATTGGAATTTTATTTAGAAAATTATTGTTAGATAAATTGAGCATTTCCAATTGTATCAATTTTCCCAAGTCCTTTGGAATATTACCATTGAGATAATTATAAGATACATCTAGTGATATTAAATTGTTAAGACTGCCAAATATATTTAGCAGGTTACCGTAAAAATGATTGTGTGATAAATTTAAGGTTTGTAACGAAACCAAGTATTTCAAAGAATCAGATAATTCTCCTGAAATATTATTATCTGATAGATTCAAAATTTCCAAACCTGCAAATTGACTAATATCTTTTGGAAGTTGTCCTGAAAGATTATTGCGTGATAGTTCTATAGCAATAACTGAACTGTCTTGAACAGTAATCCCATACCACTCATATACCGGGAGGTCACTTAACCAATTGGTATTATTTATCCAATTTTGACCTCCGGTTGAATTGTAAAGACTTACTAATCGGAGAGAATCCTGACTAAATCCATTGGAAATAAATAGCAAAAGTATTATTAAAAATCTTATTAATGTTTTATTCATTGTACAAGCGGATGACGCTATTATATAATTCATATCCCTAAAAAATTAATTATTATTTCAATTTGATGAATTTAATACTAATCAATTTACAATTATATTTTAACTATTTAACCGTTGATATTATGTTCATTAAAAATAATTGAATATAGTGCACATTTCCGATTAAATTTATAGGCTCAAGATTACTTGAAATAATATGTTTACTCAACTAGCAGATAGATTTGATTCCGTTCTCCGGAATTTACGAGGTCTCGGTAAAATTACCGATGACAATATTCAGCACACTGTGCGGGATATCCGTCGTGCATTACTGGAAGCCGATGTAAATTATAAAGTCGCTCGTGATTTTATCGAGCGAGTGAAAGAACGATCTGAAGGAACAAAAGTAATAAAATCTGTAAAACCAGGTGAATTATTTATTAAAATAATCCGCGATGAGCTTATAATATTATTAGGTAAAAAACCGGTTCAGTTAGAGTTTGGTAAAAATAAGCCATCTGTAATTTTATTAGCAGGACTGCAAGGTTCCGGAAAAACTACTACAGCTGCGAAATTGGGGAATCGGTTGAAGAAATCCGGAAAGTCGGTTTTGTTAGTTGCGGCTGATGTGTATCGTCCAGCGGCAATTGAACAATTACAGATTTTAGGTAAACGGCTTGGCATTTCAGTTTATTCTGAGAAAAACAAAAAGCCGATTGATATTTGTAATAATGCAATTAAGACAGCAAAAACGGAAAAAATTGATATTGTAATTTTAGACTCAGCTGGTAGATTACACGTAGATTCTGAGATGATGTCCGAGATAAAAGAAATCGCCAAAATTGCAAATCCGGATGAAACTCTATTTGTTGTTGATAGTATGACTGGACAAGATGCAGTGAATTCTGCATTAGCTTTTTCTGAAGTATTGGATATTACTGGAACTATCCTTACAAAATTGGATGGAGATGCCCGTGGCGGTGCAGCTATTTCGATTACCGAAGTTATCGGTAAACCGATTAAATTCGTCGGTGTTTCCGAGAAAATGGACGGTCTTGAGCAATTTGAGCCGCAGCGAATTATAGATCGATTACTCGGTTTTGGCGATGTGGTTTCATTGGTGGAAAAAGCTCAATCTGTTATGGACGAAAAAGAAACTGCCGAGTTAGAGAAAAATTTTAAAAAGAATAATTTTGATTTAGAAGATTTTAAAACACAGTTAAGGCAACTGGAAAAAATGGGACCGATGGAGCAGGTATTAGGAATGATGCCTGGAATGAACCGCAAGGCTCTCAAAGGTCTAAAAATTGATGACAGACAATTAACCTGGACGGAAGCAATTATTAATTCAATGACGCCGTGGGAAAGACAAAACCCACATGAAATTAATGGAAGCAGAAGGAAACGTATTGCGCTTGGTTCAGGTAGATCGGTGCAACAAGTGAATCAGCTGTTAAAACAATTTGCCCAAATGAAAAAAATGATGAAGAATATGGGTAAAATGAAAATGCCGGGATTATCTAAAATGTCTGCAAATTCAATAAACTTAATGGGAAATAACTGAGGAGATTACTTTTGGCAACAAGAATAAGACTGAAGAGAATTGGAAGAAAAAATAGACCGTTTTATAGAGTCATAGTGATGGATTCGCGTCAACGACGAGATGGTGCAGCAATTGAGGAATTGGGATGGTATAATCCAATTGCAAAAGATAAAGAAAACAATTTTGAACTAAATGAAGAACGTATTTTGCACTGGTTGCAAATTGGTGCACAACCATCTGACATCGCTTCTAAATTGATGAAAAGAGCCGGTATTGCCATGAAATGGCATCTAATGAAGCAAGGTCTGGATGAAAAAGCTATTGAAAAAGAAATACAGAAACTTGATCTTAGAAGAGAATCGCAAGCTAAGGATAAATTAGAAACTGCTGAGAAAGAATCAAAAAAGAAAGCTAAAGAATCTGAGAAAAAAGTAGAAGAAGAAAAAGAAGTTGCAAGTGATGAATTAGTCGATGAAAAAACTGAAGCGGAAGAAAAAGTAGAAGAAAAAATTCAGGAGGCAGAAGAAGTAACAGAAGCTAAAGAAAAGACTGAAGAAAAGGTAGAAGAAAAAACTGAGCCGATAAAAGAAGAAGCTGAACAAAAGACGGAAGAAGCAAAAGTAGAAGAGACCGAAAAAACAGAAGTAACCGAAGAGAAATCGGCTGAAAAGGAAAAAGAAGCTGAAGAAACAAAAGAAGTAATGACAACTAAGAAAAGCACTCCAAAGAAAAAGACTGAAGAAAAGGTAGAAGAAAAAACTG
>PVMK01118854.1_pt1:5000-18827 | contig 18827 bp, 13 predicted proteins | sample 1853481 | NCBI WGS metagenome assembly PVMK01 (sample SAMN08533507, study PRJNA380276) | Marine sediment metagenome, whole genome shotgun sequencing project. | reverse complement strand
AATACCATTTGCCGTCTTTTCATCGGTGGCAAATTCTATATAGGCCTCATCTAATACCACGATGATATCTCCCGGAGTCTCCCGTAAGAATTGGACCATAATCCTTTCCGGATCGCTCATCCGGTTGCCCCAATTGTTGTCCCCGGAAAATGCGCTATGGCCCATTGCAATACTTAGCAGCAGAATAAAAAACAGGTTCGATGTCTTTTTCATTATTATTATCTTAAAAGACGGTTGCTTATCAAACCTTGATCAGTGATTTAAGCTGTTGAAGATTCTTATTTAATGATCTTTTTATTAAGATTCGTTTTTTAATTATGTTCATGCAACACAAATTAATAAAACTACTCGAAGCATCCATTTGTTGATGTAGGTTCCAATACTTCTCAATATATCGCAATGTTTTGCCACCATCAGGTCAAAGGCTTTTTCCTTATTCCCCAAAAATCGGATGCCTGATCGAACAGAAACTGCAATACCCGTCGGACAATGACAGATCGTTTGGTTATTCTAAACGACCAGACAAATGAACTACCCCGCAGCAGAGCTGCGAGGTATCAAAATGAATTTTTATCTTATTAACCCCGATGCAGAGCATTGAGGAATTCTTTTGATTAAATGATTCTATCACAGCTTATTTAAAGCACAATGTATTGGCTATAATTATCTCACACGATTTTCGATTATGAAAGGAGACCTCATGCGTGAAGAGAAAGAAAAAAGATGCATGCACGATGCATGAAACAGATTCTCAAGCAAGAAGGGCGACTCTTTTGAATCGCCCTATGAAAAAGTTGTAAAGATAAGGTTGACAGTTTTACACAGGCCCTTGCCATATTTTGGCTTCCCGAAATGCCGTTATTAATACCGAAGCATTTCGCCATTTTTAGTTTATGTTGAAGATGCTCGAATAAAAAGATGCACGCACATCCGAGAAGCCATTTATTAAATACCTCTCAAACTCCCTTTTAAAGCTTTACCGTCGCTGTTTTTTAATCATCAAAAACTTTTATTTTATCTGAAATTTTCAACCCTAAAGCCAAAATAATCTTTCGTTTTGTTTCCGTTCTGCATGGCTTGCCTTGTTCTATACGAGCAATAGTAATGGTAGATATGTTGGCCTTTTTAGCAAGCTCTGTCTTACTTATCATGAGGGATTCTCTAAATTTTCTTAAGAAGTTTTTGCTCATTTTATAAGTTTTATTAGAAATTTTTTAGGAATCGTTCTATAATAACCCATAAGTTTATAATTGTATTATGTCAAGCAAAATTATGTATAATTTATATATAATTTAAATGAATTAGAATATATTGTAGTTTATTAAAATAAATTACTACATATTGTGATTCTATTAATCAAGAAAATGAGTGAAATCAAATTGTTCAATAACAATGCTTGATTAAGGTCCTCTAACCAGAATCTTAACGGATCCTAAAGTAGTCATTGAATCGACAGGAAGCAATTATATCAAACCCTAATCCTTTTCAGCCGCTGCTAATCCGATTTTTTTTGACTTAGGTCAAACACATTTCATATACTTGCAGTTATGATTCTTTATGGGGCGGCTTAACAGCGAAAACTCCCCGCCTGCTTACTTAAAATATGCTTTAGGAGGTATAAGGTGGAAAACGATACGTTTTACAGGCAGGACACTTTGATAGATAGTCATCACCGGCAAGCAAGAAAACTGATCGGCGACCGAGGCGATTATTTTTTAAACCAGATTCAAGGTGAAACCGGTGCGAACCTAACCGCCTGTTATCAATGCGAACGTTGCACCAACGCCTGCCCGGTCGCTTATTACATGGACGTTATGCCCCATCAGGTCATCCGCTACATCCAGCTCGGATGGCGTGAAGACCTGATGCGCTCCTCCACAATCTGGGTCTGTCTGTCGTGTGAGATGTGCACGACTTACTGTCCCAATGAAGTGGCGGTTGCCGAGACCATCAATCACCTGCGCAATATGGCCGCCCATTCGGCAATCCCACCCAAAGAACGCCATCTGGCGGTTTTTCACAAAACATTTTTAGAAGAACTACAGCGTTTTGGCCGGGTGAATGAATTCTGGCTCATGAATGCCTTTAACCTCAAGCCCATGATTCTTCAAGAAAAACTCAAATCAGGGTCACTCAAAGAAGAACTCCAACTGGGCCTTATGCTCTGGCGTAAAGGTAAACTCAATTTAATTCCTCGCCGGTCCAAAGCCATCCAAGAGATCCGGGCCGTTTTTAGACAGAAAAGAGGAGAAATCGTCTAATGAAAATTTCGTTTTATCCCGGGTGCTCCCTGGAAGGGATGTCCAAAGATTATGCCCGCTCCGCTACGACGGTTTTCCGCCAATTGGAAATCAACCTGATTGAGCTAAAGGATTGGTCGTGCTGCGGGGCAACAGCCGCCCACAGCCTGAGTGAGATGATGTCGATGATGCTGCCCGCCCGCAATCTGGCGATTGCCGAAACGTATGGCCTGGACCTTGTAGCGCCCTGTGCCAATTGCTTTAACCGTTTGCGTGCTTCGCAAAATATGGTGAAGAAGAAAATTTTCGATATTCCATGGCAAGTGACCGGAGATATTGAGGTCCATGACATGACGCGGTTTCTGGCCGAACCTCAGATGATCAAACGGGTCAACGCCCGAGTTCAAAAGCCCTTAAAGGGGCTGCGCGTCGTTTGTTATTACGGCTGCCAGATGGTGCGCCCACCGAGCATAACCGGATTTACAGATTATGAAAACCCACAGACCTTGGATCGGCTGGCCTCGGCGGCGGGCGCCGAAGTGCTGGACTGGTCTTACAAAGCGACCTGTTGCGGCGCCAGCATCGGCATTGCGCGTAAAGACATTCAAAAGTCGCTGACCCAAAGGCTTCTACGCAAAGTGCAGCAAACGGGCGCCGAAGCGGTGGTGGTATCCTGTCCTCTATGCCAGTTCAATCTTGATATTATCCAGATGGGCGCTACTTACCGACCCATTCCGATCTTTTACTTTACAGAATTACTGCGCCTCGCATTTGTAGACGAGGGTCGTAGAAAGTGGTTTAAAATGCATTTCACCGACCCGGTTCCGCTACTGGTAGAAAAAGGCTTACTCAAATAAAATGGTGTCACGATTTTATATAACGCTTGCCTGCAACGCTATCGCTTGCGAGGCGGGCGGGCGACGGTGTCGCTCCTGGGGCGAAAGGATAAAATCCTGTCCCTGCAGCCCGCTGGGCGGGAACTCTGCTTCGCTCCGACAAGCTGCAGGATAAAGGACAAGGAAATATGACATTTTCTCTACCCAACCCAATCGGTAAGGCTGTCGTCGTTGGCGGCGGTATCGGCGGGGTGCAGTGTGCCCTGGATCTGGCGGACACCGGTTTTTACGTTTATCTGTTGGAGCATTCACACAGCTTGGGCGGAATCATGGCCCGCCTGGATAAAACATTTCCCACCAACGATTGCTCCACCTGTATGTTCTCACCCAAGCTGGTTCAGGTCGCAGGGCATCCCAATATCGAGATTTTTACCCACAGCCGGCTGCTGGATTTAAACGGGGTGCCTGGCCGGTTTGAGGTGCAAATTGAAGTGCGCCCCCGTTATATTGATGCCGAAAGGTGTATTTCTTGTGGCCAGTGTGCGGAAAAATGCCCTAAGAAGGTGCCGGATCCGTTCAATGGGGAACTGGCCATGCGCAAGGCGGCCTTTTTAACCTTTCCCCAGGCTGTTCCGCTTAAATATGCCATTGACGAACGACATTGCCTGTACCTGACCAAAAAGAAGTGTGGTCTATGCAAAGACATTTGTCCCACCCAAGCCGTCGATTATGAACAGCAGCCCGAAATTTTGGATCTTAGTGTCGGTGCCGTAGTGCTGGCCGGCGGTTTCGAATCTGCGTTGACGGCCCAGGAAGGAGAATACGGCTACGGAAGATATAAGAATGTCATCACTGCTCTGCAGTATGAGCGCATCCTATCCGCAACGGGCCCATTCGCCGGACACCCGAGCCGGCCTTCAGACGGCAAAGTGCCCAAGAAAATCGCCTGGATTCAGTGTGTGATGTCCCGCGACGCAGCCCGCAACCGACCTTTCTGTTCTTCTGTTTGCTGCATGCATGCCAACAAGCAGGCAATAATGACCCGCACCCACGAACCCGACACGCATACCACCATTTATTTTATGGATATACGCGCACAGGGTAAAGGCTTCGACGCCTACATTGACCGCGCTCGCTATCAACACGGCATAAAGCACCGGCGGTCGATGATATCCCAGGTTTATCTCAATCCGAAAAATGACAATCTGATAATCGAAACCTATGACCATCATTTGCAAAAAAAGATTGAAGAAGAATATGAACTGGTGGTCCTGTCAAGCGGGTTTTCGCCATCACAAGCATTCGTCAAGCTTGCCCGCCAAATGGGCTTGATTACGAACCCATACGGCTTTCTGGAAACGGAGATGGACGAACCGGTATCGACTTCCAAACCCGGTATCTATGTCTGCGGTGGTATCGAAGCTCCCAAAGATATTCCCGAGACGGTCATCCAGGCCGGTGCGGCGGCGGCCGAAGCGTCGGTTTTAATCAGTGCCGCCAGGCATTCTGCCACAGTTATCAAAGAAGCTGTCGCCGAAACGCCCATCGAACCCGAACCCCGGGTAGGCGTATTTGTGTGCCATTGCGGCACCAATATCGCCGGGGTGGTGGATGTTGCGGGTATTGTTGAAGAGGTTAAAAAGCTACCTCATGTGGTCTACGCGGCAAATTTTATCTTTTCCTGTTCGACCGAAACCCAGCCGACACTCATTGATCTGATTCAAAAGCACCATCTCAACCGGGTCGTTGTGGCGGCGTGTTCGCCCAAAACCCATGAACCGCTCTTTCAGGAAACCCTGCGCCAAGCCGGACTGAACCCTTATCTTTTCGAGCTGGCTAATATTCGCGACCAATGTGCATGGGTCCACAGCCAAACGCCGGAAAAGGCCACAACCAAAGCCATGAGCCTGATTCGAGCCGCTGTGGCTAGAGCGCTGGCGCTTGAGCCCTTACAGGATCATACTTGCAAGGTTGTAGATAAAGGGCTGGTCATTGGTGGCGGCATAGCCGGCATGACGGCGGCCTTAACCATGGCCGATCAAGGGTTTCCGGTACATCTGGCCGAGCAGGCCGATCAGTTGGGTGGATTTGCTAAGAAGCTAACCGAAACCCTGGAAGGGGATTCACCCGCCAAACTCGTCCGCTATCTGACCGAACGGGTTTTCAATCATTCCCACATATCGGTTTACCTTCAGAGTCGGTTAACGGCGCATCGGGGCCATGTGGGAGCTTTCGACGGCACGATTACCGGCATTAACAGCACCCATGAAATAAGCTACGGGGCTGTTGTGGTGGCAACCGGCGGACAGCCCTATCAACCCACGGAGCACCTTTACGGCAAAGATGCTCGCGTCTGCAGCCAGGTCGAATTCTCACGCATACTGGCCGAGGACCAGGCGTGGGCCAGCCAGCTTAAACGCGTGGTGATGATTCAATGCATCGGGTCGCGCAACGCTGAATTTCCTTTTTGCAGCCGGGTTTGCTGCGCGGCGGCTGTCAAGAACGCTATCAAGCTAAAAGAACACAGTCCCCGGGCTCAGGTTATTGTTTTATATCGCGATATGCGCACGTTTGGTTTCAAAGAATTGCATTATTTAAAGGCCCGGCGTCTAGGTGTTATGTTTTTCCGTTACATACCAAAAGAAGAGCCCCGGGTTAATGGTGATGAAGAAAAGCTGATCGTCGACTTCACGGATCGAAACTCCCATCAAAATTTTCGCATTGAACCGGATCTTGTGGTACTCAGTGCCGGTATCCGGCCGCATGCAGACGCTCGGCAAATCGGCCGGCTGCTAAAGCTGCCACGCACGGATGAAGGCTTTTTTCTGGAAGCACATGTAAAATTAAGGCCTGTCGATTTCGCTTCCAATGGAATTTTTTTGGCCGGTTTGGCACACAGCCCGCGCTTTATTAAAGAGAGTATTACCATGGCTAAAAGCGCCGGGCAGCAGGCGGTCAAAATTCTGTGCCAAGAAGAAATGACCACCTCCGCCGCCATCGCCGAGGTAGATCCTGAAAATTGCGCCTCCTGCCTGGTTTGTGTCCGCTGCTGTCCCTTCAATGCTCCCTTTATAAATGAAGACGGTGTTTCCCAAATACCCCCTTCGGCTTGCCGGGGATGCGGCATCTGCGCATCAGAGTGCCCGGCCAAGGCCATTACACTAAAACACAGCACCGATGACCAGATTCTTTCTAAAATCGATGCCTTGTTGGCAACAGCCCTTGAAAGCGAATAACCGCACTCTTGTATCACACTTACTAAAAACCCCAATTTAAAATCATTCGTCAATCATTCTCAAAACGCCGTTGAGGTGATGAAAACAATAGGATCTGAGCAAAAAAATAAACCTTCACTCATTTCCTTCTCATATTGCCCTTGACATTATATACTACAATGTGGTAACAGTGCGCATTGTATTTAAACAGCGCATTGTGCGACATTGTGGTAGCATGCTTTGCTCGGCACCATATGTCTTCCCCTAAAAAAAATCGACGACATGAAATATGCCATCCGTGCATTATGTTCATATTATACGGCCTCGATTTTGACATCAAAGCAGATCTAAATGTCGCTTTCCTGCTCTTCGAGAAAGGTATGATTATTAAAAACTAACACGTAAACTGGGAGGATAAGATGGCAAATCAAAAAATTTTAATGCCCTATAACTTTACCACTTATGACAATAAAGGTTTGGATTTTGTCATCCGAACTTTTTCCCATCTTAAAAATGTTGAAATCGCTCTCTTTAATGCATATACCCCGGTACTTGAAATCGATATGAACGAATCTCCGGTTATGGAAAAATTGAAGAGCAATCTACACTTACTGGCCCAAAGAAAAAAAGAGAAGCAGGATGACCTCGAGACAGCCAAACAACATCTAATAAAAAATGGTTTTTCAGAACATCAAATCAGCTGTATCTTTCAACCGAGGAAAAAAGACATTGCTTCAGAAATTATTGCTCTTACACAGAGCCACAACTTTAATATGGTCGTCTTAAATCACAAACATGGAAAGCTTTCCCATTTTTTTACCGGGAATGTTTTCATCAAGGTAGTGAATGCATTAAAGGATATAACGGTGTGCGTTGTTTCCTAACTGCGATAAGAATAGGAGGAATTATGGTTGTCAAAGACAAAATAGATCTCGATATCTTTAAAGTAGTCAATAGAGCCATTGCCGAATCTTATAACCTTGTTGTCATGGCTAATTACCTGTCCCAACTCTTGGTTGGCGCGCTCGAAATCAAGGGTTGTGTAATGTTTGTCTTAAACCCGGAGTCAAAAGAGCTTGAAGCGTTGGCCAGCTTTGGGCTCAGCGCAAAATATATGACCAAAGGACCCCTTTCAATTGATAGAAGTATCGGCGCCACATTAAGAAAAGAGCCGGTGGTTATCCAGGATATCAACGTCACAAACCGCCTACAGTATCCTGAAGAAGCCAAAGAAGAAGGGATAGGCGCCATTGTTTCGATTCCCATCATGTTTCACCATGAATCTATAGGGGCTTTGCGACTATATCACTATAAAACATGGGACGTTTCGGAACGTGATATTGACTCGCTTTTGGTGCTCGGCGAAAACATTGGTCTTGCTATGACCTATACGAGAGTTGTTCAGGCGCTATCTTCAGTAAAAGATGCCATAAATGATGTGCATTCTATATGGCTAAGCACAAACCAAGAGTAATTTGATGTTTTGTGAGGTTCTTATGTCCTATCGCATGATCTGTTTAATAAAACAGGTTCCTGATACCCGCAACATAACTTCAGATGTGTTGCGGGAGGATGGAACAGTCAATCGTCAGGCCCTACCCGCAGTTGTTAATCCAGATGATCTGTTCGCTTTGGAAATGGCGCTTGGAATCAAGGATAAATATGGAGGAAAAATTACCGCGCTTACCATGGGGCCACCAATGGCGGTCGATGTACTCAAAGATGCGCTTAGTAGAGGTGCTGATGATGCCATACTTTTAACGGATAAAAAATTTGCCGGTTCTGATACACTTGCCACATCGCACGTATTGGCGTGGGCCATCCAGAAAAATGGAAATTTTGACCTTATATTTTGTGGCAGGCAGGCCATCGATGGCGACACGGCTCAAGTCGGCCCCCAAGTCGCCGAAAAACTAAATATACCACAGGCAACCCTGGCTGAGTCGATCGAATATTTAGATGAAAATAACATCGTAATCCGGAGGATCATTGATGGTGGGTATGAACGCATCAGCGGCACGCTACCGCTTCTTATTACCGTAACGAATACAGCGGCAAATCCAAGACCCTATTCTGCAAAACGCCTGATGTTCTGGAAAAAAGGGAAGATCGATTCTGGGTTTGAGAGCGAAGAAGCACGTCAGGCATTTGCGAGTAGAGGGCTTCTCATACCGGTTTTGAACTTTGAAAAACTCGATTGCCCTGCAGAAATATGCGGTTTTGTGGGATCTCCAACGCATATAAAACGAGTGGAAAGCGTTAGATTGACACCTCGCAATCATAGATACTTTGATACATCTGATCAAGGGATTAGAGATCTTATGAAGGAATTGACAAGCGAACATATCATTTGAGCAGGAAGGTCATGGAAAACAGCGTTTGGGTTTATGTAGAAAATAGTGATAAAACGGTTGCAGATGTGAGCCTTGAGCTTATCGGTAAAGGCCGGAAGCTGGCCGACCAATTAAATTCAAAACTTGTTGCTTTAATCATTGGGCATGGCGTTTCCAATTATACACCAGAGTTGATCGGTTATGGAGCAGATGCGGTTTGCGTGGCAGAACATCCCCATTTGGCGCATTACCTGACCTTGCCTTACTCCCGCATTTCAGTTGAACTCATCAAAAAGTTTCAACCCAGCATTTTTCTTATCGGGGCAACACATATTGGAAGAGACTTAGCCCCGAGGATAGCCTCCCATATGAGAACAGGTTTAACAGCTGACTGCACTGATTTGCAAATTGGGAATCATAAATTTGGCAAAAAACATTGGAAACAAATTCTTCTACAAATTCGTCCGGCTTTTGGCGGAAATATTATAGCGACGATTGTAACCCCTGAGAAAAGGCCACAAATGGCTACCGTTCGAGAAGGTGTCTTTAAACGACCGAACCTGGACTCCGCAAGAAAAGGTGAAATTATACAGCTGAAACCCCAAATAGCAGAAGAAGATGTCATACTCAAAATCATTGAGCGAGTGAAGTTTGAACAAAAAGTCAATATCAAATCTGCCAGAATAATTGTTGCCGGTGGAATGGGTGTCGGGTCGAAAGATAATTTTAAGATTGTACATGAACTCGCAAGCGTATTGGGGGGGGAGGTCGGTTCGACACGAGCCGCCATTGATGCTGGATTCATTGGTCGTGAGCATCAAATAGGGCAAACAGGCCTTACGGTTCGAGCAAAATTATACATCGCATTGGGAATATCCGGAGCCATACAACACAGAGCTGGTATGCAAGATTCAGAAAGAATTGTTGCCGTAAACACTGATCCCAATGCACCTATTTTTTCTGTTGCGCATTATGGCATTGTTGGGGATCTTAATGAAACGGTGCCCAAGATGATTAAAGCATATAAGGGAATAGATTAATAATGGCAAATTTTTTTACTGATAATAATGATATCCAATATTATCTTAATGATAACCGCTTACGTCGCATTACACATTTGAGAGAAAAGGGATATAGCGAGCATAATGCTTCTCCTTTTGCACCTGAAAATTTTGAGGACGCACTAGATAACTACTACCGAGTATTATCGCTTGTTGGAGAAATAGCTGCTGAAACATTGGCCCCTGCTGCTCACGATGTTGATCGTGAAGGATGCCGATTGGAAAACAACATAGTTAGCTATGCACAAGGCACACAAGAAGCGCTCAAACAATTTGCGCAAGCTGATTTATTGGGAATTACCCTCCCTCGCAAATATGGCGGTCTGAATTTTCCACTAACCATTTATATGATGGCTATCGAGATGGTATCCCGAGCTGATGCGAGCTTTATGACGCTCTTTGGTTTACAAGAAATCTCAGAAACTATTAGCGAATTTGCGACCTCTGAAGTAAAAGAAAAATACCTTCACAAGTTGGCTTCCGGGAAATACACAGGGGCAATGGTTCTAACCGAACCGGAGGCTGGGTCCGATCTACAAGCAATTGGCCTAAAAGCCAACTATGATGAAACAGAAGAATGTTGGTTCTTAAATGGCGTAAAACATTTTATTTCAAACGGATGTGGAGATGTTCTGCTCGTTCTTGCACGTTCTGAAGAGCGTGTGACAGGGGGACGAGGCTTGAGTCTTTTTTTGTATGAGAAAGACGAGAATCTGTTCGTGCGTCGCATTGAAGACAAACTTGGGATTCGTGGTTCGCCAACGTGTGAGCTTCAATTTAACAACTGTCGTGCAATTCTTATTGGTCAACGCAAAAGAGGGCTGAGTCGTTACGTCATGCCATTGATGAATGGCGCCCGCCTTGGCATCGGTGCTCAAAGTATAGGTATAGCCCTAGAAGCATATAATCAGGCACACCAATACGCAAAGCAACGCAAGCAATTCGGGAAAGCCATCATTGAATTTCCACCTATTCTGGAAATATTGGCAACAATGAAAATGAAGATTGAAGCGGCAAGAAGCCTTCTATATGAAACATCGATAATTATCGATACGCAACATGTTCTCAACTATTATGAATCTAAAGAAAGAGACATCACCAGGGATCTAAAGGAAATAAAACGTTTTGGGAACCTGCTGACACCGATGGTTAAGTATTATGCCTCAGAGATGTGTAATCAGGTGACCTATGATGCCATTCAGATCTTTGGCGGGGCGGGATATATGCGTGACCATGACGTCGAACGCCTTTATCGAGATGCACGAATAACGACGATTTACGAAGGAACATCACAGCTGCAGGTTGTTGCTGCTATTGGTGGAATAACTTCAGGCCTATTTTTCAAATTATTAGAAAATAAGAAAAGGGAAAGTTATCCTGAACCACTCAATCCTCTTATCAATAAAATAAACACTTGTGAAAAACTATTAAAACAATCGGTAATCTACGTTAAAGCACAAAATGATCCCCTTTACTTGGAATACCATGCCAGAGGATTGGTCGACATGGCTGTTGAGATTTTAATATCTGTGCTGTTGATAGAAACATCAGCAACATCTGATCATAAGTTTAACCTTGCAAAAAGATTTATTACAGATGCGTTTTATAAGGTTCAAATGCTTGCTGAAAAAGTAATTAACAGCAATGAGAATCCGGTTGATGATTGCAAACGAATAATTGAGGAGGAGTTAAACAGATAGGTAAAATACTTTAAATTTTAAGGTGTCATGATATGGAACATCAAATTAAAAAAGAATTGGAGTCAATCAGGGCTAATATCGTATGCTATAAGGATTTTAGGTGCGTCACATCGGACTTGGCCTCTCTTTGTGAGGCGAAAGATATTGGCGCCGACTCAAGGCTCGAATGTTTGGAGGAAAACCCGGATGAATGCGCATTCTCATTTGCATTCTATGGTTATTCTTATCTTTGTGAATGCCCAATAAGAGTCCGTATTTCTAAATTATTGAGGAGGTGATTTTTTGGGCTGCTTTTATCAACGCTCGTCCGTCTTCAACAATGCCCGCAAATTCAAATTCGGGCTCCAGCAAACTTCGTAACCCTCGGCGACAATCTTGTGATCGTCGGCCAGCAATATTCTTTTTTTCACAAACTCCTCCGCCATTGGAGTTAGTAAGAAATCCGGATATAATTCACCCTGCCACAGCATTTTACAATTAAAAACCATCAGTTAGAGTAAAATGTTGTATGTCTTTATTTTGCTCAACAAGGAAGGATAACTAATCTCAAGAAGCTCCGAAGCCTTCGTACGGTTGCCCCCGGTGGCCATAAGCGCTTTGGTGATTAGCTTTTTTTCTAGAATCTTTTGGGACGTCTTCAGGGAATAACCTTCGAACACATCGTCCATTTTACCTGTATATGGCCCTGTTTCCCATTCAGGCGTAAAATTTTCAGGCGAAAGAATCGTATCTTCGGCAAGCACGACAGCTCTTTCAATGACATTTTCCAGTTCCCTGGCGTTTCCCGGCCAACTGCGCTTGAGAAGAAGGGACATGGCCGCAGGTGTTATTCCCTTGATGTCCTTATTCAGACTTACATTGAACTTATCGATAAAATGCTGACTTAAAAGAGGTATATCCTCGGGGTGACTCCTGAGGGGAGGCAGATTGATGGGGAAAACATTCAATCTAAAAAACAGATCTTCACGAAAGCTACCCTTTCTGACTTCCTCGTCGAGGTGTTTAGCGGTTGCAACGATGACCCGAACATCTATTTTCTTTGTTTTTGAGTCACCTACCGCTCTGATTTCATTCTCTTGTAATACTCGCAGAAGTTTTACCTGTAAAGACAGCGGTAACTCACCAATCTCGTCCAAAAAGATCGTTCCGCCATCTGCTTCTTTAAAAAGCCCGCTCCTGTTATTATCCGCACCGGTAAAAGCGCCTTTTTTATATCCGAACAGCTCGCTTTCAAGCAAGTTTTCAGGTATGCCCCCACAGTTAATCGGGACCAAAGGTTTTTTTGCCCTTGGTCCTGCGAAATGAATGCCTCTGGCAATCAACTCTTTTCCAGTTCCGCTGTCACCACTAATCAATACCGTGGTCTTGTATTGGGCCGCCTTCTCAGCCAGCTTGAATACAGACGCCATCGCCTTGCTTTTGGCGACCATCTCTCCAAAATAGTAATTACCTTGAATCTTTCGTATACGTTCTTTTAGCCAGCGATTTTCTCTTTTTAAGCTTTCGCGCTCTTCTGCCTTTTTAAGGGTAAGAAGGACCTCATCAGGTTTAAACGGCTTAGTTATAAAATCATATGCCCCTTCCTTTATGGCTTCAATAGCGATATCGACACTCCCATATGCTGACATCATGATTACGGTGGAAGCCCATAGCTTGTCCCGGACGGTTTTAAAAAATTCCATTCCTCCCATATTAGGCATCTTAAGATCACAGAGGATAAAATCGTATAACGTTCGATCAACCAACGCCAATGCATCCATGCCATCAGACGCTGTGTCAACAAGATAACCTGATTTTGTAAGTAGATTGGTCAGCATGTGACGCATATTTTCTTCATCATCAATGACCAGTAGACGTTTATGACCACTTGGTATAGGATTGGAGTTGTTGTTTTTCATTGCTATCACCCATATAGAGGCAAAAGTATCGTCACGGTAGTGCCTTGGTCTTTTTTGCTGGTTGCTTTGATTTTTCCGCCCATTTCTTCAACAATCATGAAACTTACCGAAAGGCCGAGACCTGTTCCCTTTCCGGGCTCTTTTGTGGTATAAAATGGATCAAAAAGATTGCCGAGATTTTCCTCCTCAATCCCAATACCATTATCGATATAGTCAATCTTCAACATGTTAACAGAGGATACCGAATCCGTCTGGGTCTTATTTGCAATCTCGCTGGTTATGGTTATATTGCCCTTTAAACGATCCTTCATTGGCACAATTGCATCTGCGGCATTGATAATCAAATTCAAAAAGACCTGCCTCAATTGATCTGGATTTGCCAGAACGATATCGGTTTTGGCCGCAAGATTTAAAACTAAATGGATATCGGACACTAATGGCTGAAATTTGAAAACATCCATCGTATCTTGGATGATTTCATGTACTGAAATAGGCTTTAAGCCCTCGCTTGACGGCCTGGAAAAATCGAGAAGCTGCTTGATAA
>PVMK01170796.1_pt1 | contig 18834 bp, 22 predicted proteins | sample 1853481 | NCBI WGS metagenome assembly PVMK01 (sample SAMN08533507, study PRJNA380276) | Marine sediment metagenome, whole genome shotgun sequencing project. | reverse complement strand
AAATGAATAAAGTGCTCTTAGCAGATCACAAACCTTGACCGCAGTGCGAAGCGGGATCGAGGAGAAATCTTAAGGAGTTATAATGGCAGAAGAACTGACCAAGGGGGCTGATGAGATCTATTGCCCCGAATGCGGCAGGACAATTCAAAAGGATTCCAGGAAATGTCCCCTTTGTGATACTGATTTTAAAGAGCTGTTCGGGTTTGGGGAGCAGCAGAATAATGGAAATACAGGACATAGTACTGATGCCCTTTATGGTCCCCCGGAAGAATATTCCGGTGAGTACTCTAATGTGGCTCCATCACCTCAACCATATTCTCAAACACATCCCGCAAAAAGCAAAACCGTTGCCGTGGTCCTCGCAGTATTTTTAGGTTTTTGGTCCTGGCTTTATACTTTTAAAAATAATTCTTTAAAATTCTGGATAACCCTTGGGTTATTCGGGCTCATCTTTATAATAACATCTGCGTATTCCTGTTCACTCGTAACAGACTCGATAAACTATGGAAATTTTGGGACAGACTATTTCGGCAATTCATTTTTTGGATTTATCGTATTTACTAATATAATAAATTTCGGTATCTGGGTATGGTCAGTAGTGGATAATGCAATAAAACCAGAAAGTTTTTATAGGGATTATCCTAATGGTTAGTAACTCATTAATGATTCAGTTTTCTTCTGTCAGGCATTCGTAAATTGTATCCCGCATATCCAATAGCTTTCTCTTTATGCAGGTATTATAAGTATAATAATTCCTGCAGATCAGACTTTTAAGTTTACTTCACCAATAAACTATTTGCCGGTTTCTTCATCAGAAGCTTCATCTTCTACTTCTTCGTCAGCTGCTTCTTCTGTTTCTTCATCAATTACTTCTTCTTCGGCAGCATCATCTGCTTCATCATCTGCAGCTTCATCATCTATAGCTTCGTCTTCTACATCAGCTTCTTCTTCAACTGCATCTTCGGTACTCTCATCAACAGATGCATCTGTATTCTCAGGAGCTGCTGTTTCTGTCTGGCAAGCAATCCCAAAAATTGATATGGATAGTACAAATATTGCTATTATTACGGTAGTGCATATCTTTTTCATCTAGTATCCTTTACTTTCAATATATTTTACAAATTATACTGTTTAAGATATGCGGGATCCCTTACCTATCAATAAAAGATAGTATAAGCCTTTTCAATTTAACTAAAACATGTGTAAAAAATTGCCCAAAAAAAGAGACAACTAGCTATTAGCTGTCCCATGTCTTGAGAGAGTATAGATTATTATTTTTAAATTATCAATGATTATTTGAATCATTATTGTTATTTTACAATTTAGTTTTTTATTCACTATTCAATTAATGAATAGTAGTGACATTTTCGCTGAACAAAGCTGTACACTCTTAGGTGGCATAATCGTGAATATTGATATGGTTTTCTGAATTGCTTTTTTGGCCTATCACTCCCAGGGATTTCAAGATCCCTATAGAATATCTTTTTAAAAATAATATGTGAGGCTATAGAATTTATATCATCTAAGTTATAAAATTATTAAAATTCATTACTGGTCCCATTGATTTAAAAATATAATAAAATTACAAAAATATGAATTATTTTAGCCCTTATCTCAGACTGCCCCGCCCGATATATTTCTAGTAGATAATAGTAGGTCTGTCAAGTCATTCCATTTTCCTTATTTTTAAGGATTCCTATTTTGCCCGGGCCCGGGGAAACCACCCTTTTGTATTATTAGCAATTTTTACCAGTGTCAGCATCAAAGGGACCTCTACAAGCACACCCACAACTGTGACAAGGGTAGCCCCGGATTGGAGGCCGAATAATGATATTGCGACCGCAACTGCAAGTTCAAAAAAATTACTGGCCCCTATCATGGCTCCGGGAGCAGCAATACTGTGAGGGATCTTCCAGGCTTTGGCCCAGCCATAAGCAATAATAAAAATAATGAAGGTCTGGATCACCAGGGGTACTGCGATCAGGACGATATGAACCGGATTACCTAAAATGATCTCACCCTGAAATGCAAAAATAATCACAAGGGTTAATAGTAGGCCGATGACTGTGACTTTATTAAACTTCTTAAGGAATACATTCTCAAAATAATGGATTCCCTTCTTTTTTATTATCAACACTCTTGATATATAACCGGCAGAAAAAGGTATGACTACAAAAAGTACTACAGATAGAAACAATGTCCTATAGGGTATAGCTACATCGCTTATTCCAAGAAGGAAAGCAACAATGGGGGTAAATGCAAAAAGTATGATCAAGTCATTTACCGCGACCTGGACCAGGGTATACGCTGGATCTCCATCTGATAAATAACTCCATACAAATACCATCGCCGTACAGGGAGCAGCACCCAAAAGTATCGCTCCGGCAAGGTATTCGGTTGAAAGTGATGCCGGAATAAATGAGTCAAATATTATCTTAAAAAAAAGGAAAGCAATGCCATACATGGTAAATGGCTTTATAAGCCAGTTTGTGACGGTGGTCACGGTGAGGCCTTTTGGTTTTTTGGTTACATTAACAATACTTGCAAAATCGACTTTTAGCATCATCGGGTAGATCATCAGCCAGATGAGGACCGCCACCGGTATTGAAACATTGGCATATTCAAATTTACTCAGGGTGTCGGGGACCGCAGGTAGGAACTTCCCAACTGTTACTCCGGCAACTATGCATAAAATAACCCAGACCGAAAGATATTTATCAAAGAAACTTATTTTTTTCCTCATTTGTGTGCCCTCCCGCATATCTTATCCCTATCTATAGCTTTTAATTTTTTCAAGTCGGATATTGTTTGTTTATCTTTCTTTAGATCTTTACAGATCATTTCTATTGATTTCCTGCTAAAAAGATCTGCCAGACTATTAATATTGTAATTGACCCAAAGCCCGTCCTTATCTGATTCGACCAGGCCGGCATTTTCGAGCAATCTCAGATGGCTTGATATGGTGGGTTGGGATAAACCAATAATATCAGTGATCTCACATACACAGAGATCCTGTTTTTCATTTAGAAGACAGATTATCCTCAGCCTGTTTTTATCTGCAAGAGCTTTAATTATTTTTTCTATATTCCTTATATTTTGTTCCGGCATGATCCCGGTTTCACCGTTTCCTTTTATCGGCCGTTTTATATATTCTGTTTAATGGTAAAGACCTTGAAACTTAAAAACTGACTCTTCCGGATCTTTGGCCCCAATCCTTCTCCGGATTAAATCATTTTTAATGATTACCGCCGCATCATCATTTTTTCATGTATTATTAACTATATTGATATATGTAAATATATAATTATATTATTGTCAATAAACTTTTCTTTAATGGATCTTCCCTATCATGATCCATAATATCTTTTTTTTATAATAGCCGGGTCCAGGCCCAGGCTAAACGCTACCAGGGACCAGAGGAGCAAATAAATTATTTTAAAAAATGATTCATTTTCAAATTTTCTTTCATTTGAGATAACAGGACCAGTTAAAAGCAATACCCTGCCTGCTCTTTTCATTCTTTTTGAAAAATCCACATCACTCATGACAGGAATATCTCTATACCCTGATATTTTATTTAAAATCCCTCTTCTTACAAAAATTGCCCTGTCACCAAAAAATGTTTTAGTGGTCCTGCAGTAAATATTACCCCCGATTGAAAGTATATTATAAAGAAATCTCACACCCTCTACTTTCATTGTAAAAGCTCCGCCCGCCAGATCGGGTAATCGGTTAAAAGTATTTTTTATTTTTTCAAGAGCATTCACAGGAAGCCTGCAATCAGCATGTAAAAATACCAGAATATCCCCTTCTGCAATTGCTGCTCCCTTATTTAATTGGCAAGGTATGCTGGCTATTCCCGACCGGATTATCCTCATCTTTATTTTATTATCAAATCTGACTGCTTTTACCAGGGTATTGTCCTGGCTTCCCCCATCAACTATTATTATTTCAATATCTTTTTTGCTGACTTCCAATTTTATATTTTCAATAATACTCTTGATGCAGGAAGTTATATTCTTACTCTCATTTAAAGTGGGGATTATAATTGAAAATCTCATATCTTCTTATGTAAAGTTACCACGGCAATTGCTACCGGATCCTGCTGTGCACGACAGGCAATGATAATCTGTGAAAATTTTACTGCCTATACCTGAATTTTCTGTATATGAGTCAAGGTCGGACCAACCGCCTTCCGGAAGGTCCAGGGCAAGGTTAAAGTCACAATCATAAAACCTGCCTTTCCAGTCTATTGTCACCTGGTCAAGACACATAAGTCTAGACAGGCTTTCCGGGTTATAGCTGTCTTTAAGTTTCTGGATATAGTCTCCAAAATGGCCCTCTTTTTTCAACTGGTCAGCAAATCTTCCAAGAGGCACATTAGTCATAGTAATAAGATTTGTAAACTTGATCCCATGGGACTGCTCCAATCTTTTTTTATATTCTTCCTGAAGACCCTCCTGCAGAGGCGGGAGTGAAAAACCGGTTGGATTATATACCAGTGTTATAGGTACACCAATATCCATTCCAAATCCTATGGAATTTAACTTTCTCAGAGTATCGATACTCTTTTCAAAAACTCCATTACCTCTCTGATTATTGACATTATCCCTGGTATAACAGGGAAGAGATGCTACAAGATTAATTTTTTTATCATAAAGAAAAGTTGAAAGTTTACTAAAATCATTATCCAACATAGCAGTAAGATTGGTCCTCATGGATATTTTCTTAACCAGAGGCCTTATCTCATCTATAAGTTCTACGATGCTCTTGTTTAATTCAGGAGCACCTCCGGTTATCTCAAGTGACTCAGGCCCCGCAAATTTTATGAATTTTTTTAACTTACCGATTATCTCTCTACCCATTACATCATTTATTTTATTGGGTCCTGCTTCAAGATGACAATGATTGCACTGTTGATTGCAAAAAATCCCTACATTCAAACTGATATGTGAGATCCCCTCTCTTTTTAAATCACTAAATCCAGGATTTAGCTCATCAATTATTTTTTCTTTTACTTTCATAAATACTTAGAAATAAATTGTCTGATATTTTTATAATTTTCTATATCATCACTTTCAGACTCAGATGTCAATCTTTCAATATCTTTAGATGTATCTACATCATACCATCTACCGCCCAGGGCAAATTTTTTATTGACTATTTTTATATTCTCAACAATATCGCTCAGGGTATGAGAAGTGCTCCATTTTATATTTTTAAAAATGTCTTCAATGAAAGTCCTTGATATATCTTTGATCGCTATCGAATAAAAGCCTCCATCTTCAGTCGGACCTAGTACTATGTCATTATCTGATAAAAGATCACCAGAATCGATTAAGTACTGAACTGGCAGGACCGGGCTGTCAGAGCCAATTATCATTACCCGGGATCCATCCTCTTCAAATTCCAAAAAAGCATTCTTTAATCTCTCCCCCAGGTCTTTTCCGGATTGAGGCAGTACCAGCCAATCAGGCCCCGTAATATCATTAAAATAAGTCCCTTCATTTTCAGGATAATAAAAGATCACTTTTTTATAACAGGCATCCAATTTACTTATAGTTTCAATTGTATCCAGAAGGACTGCTTCGTATAGGCCTGTGGCCTGTCTGTAGGTCAAAGGAGGAACCAGCCTGGTCTTCACCTTCCCCTCTTCCGGATATTTGGCCATTATACCTATTGTGATATCTAAACCCTGTTTATTATTACTTAAGATCAATTGAGTCCTTAAAATCTTCTAAATATTTAATAATAGATCTTATTGGTGATCCCTACCTTAACATCAGTATTTTTAATATCTTCCTGATCCAGCCCCGGCGTGCAATCTCTGCAAACCATTCATCCGTGGCTCTCTGAAGTGCCATGCCCATAGTCGGGTATACATGTGATGTCAGGCCGATATCATAGATCCTTGCAGATTTTTTCCTGGCCAGGACAAATTCATTTATAAGCTCTCCCGAACGGTGCCCCAAAATATGGGTCCCGAGTATTTTTCCGGTCCTTGTAGCCAATATTTTTACTTTTCCCTGAACTCTTCCCTCTACTATTGCCCTTTCATCTCCACTAAAGGGCTGCCTGTACACATTGTATTTTAGTCCCATATTCTTGCACTGTTCTTCTGTGAGTCCCCAGATGAGACAGTTCCGGATCTGTAAATGTGGTCCAGGGAATACCCTGGTAGTCAACTTTGCTTCTAAATGGGAAAAGTGAATTACGGACAGCGATCTTTGCTTCAATCTCTGCAATATGGGAGAACTGATTTATTCCATTGCAGTCGCCTGCTGTCCAGATATTCGGTACGGTAGTCTTAAGATGGCTGTTTACACTAATACCATTCTTATTATATTCCACGCCTATAGCGTCTAAATTGAGACCTTCTACATTAGGTTTTCTTCCAACAGCAATAAGCATGCTTTCAGCAGAAAACTTTTTCTTTTTATCTCCTATACAGATCGTACATTTGCCAGTCCGGAGTTTTACCCAATTTATCCTGGTATTCAGGTGAATGTCTATATTCTCCTTTTTCAATATTTCCATCAGGTCTGAACTGAGTTCCCTATCATCTTTTAGCAAAATACTCTCATTTGCTTCAAATAGATGGATCCTGGTGCCTAATCTATTGAAGGCCTGTGCCATTTCAATACCAATATTGCCCCCGCCTATGATTAACATTGATTCCGGAAGTTCCGGTAGATCCCATATTTCCCTATTGGTCAAATAACCATCATGCAGGCCCTCTATATCGGGTATCCGGGGTGATGACCCGGTACATAATATAATTTTTTTAGTAAAAATATTTTTATTATCTATGGTTAAATTATGATTATCTATAAAAGATGTATTTCCAAAATAAACTTTTACACCGTAGCGGTCCAATAGTTTCTTTGCTTTGGAGGCCTTTGATGCACTCTCGGTAACCTGTTTAATATGTTTAAAGACATCTCTATTGTCTTTTAATCCGATCCTCTTAAAATCTTTTGATTTCCCAAATATATTATTAAATCTATACACGCTTTCAGCATAGGATATTAGTGCTTTAGAAGGTACACAACCGGTCCAGGAACATTCACCTCCCAGGCGGTCGTCTTTTTCAATTAATGCCACTCTCGCACCAAAAGCTCCTGCAGACACTGCCGCAACAAGTCCTGCAGCTCCTCCTCCAATAATAGTAAGATCATATTTTAAATCCTTCAATGCTGCTCACCTCCGCATTAAGAAAAATTATTTCTCTTATAGTATATATATATTAATGTATCCAATTTTTATAAATTTTTCTATTTTTTATACTATTTATGATTATATCAAATAGTTGTCCAGGCTTTTCAAATATCTGTTGAGACCATTTTTTAAGCCAGGAAACTATCAGGAATTGGATCTTGGCTTGAGCCCGGGTTCCCGGACAGGTTCCCAGGATTTAACTGAGCATATGAGAAGATAAATGCTTACTTTGTTTTGATTATTAATTATTTAACTATCTGAAAAGTTCAGAAGAGTTTTTAAATATATACTTTCTTTACATAAGGTGAAGTTGATAGTCTGAGCAATGCGGGGTATTTAATATCGAACTGTATTTCACTTCCCACTTCAATATTATTACTTTTTGCGTGCAGGATCAGGTGATCACTGCTTGCCCCGATTATATCAGCTTTGACTCTGGGCTCTATAGCTTTTGTATCAACATCCTGTTCCCCGATACCCGACGATTATGCGATTAATGGCTCCAATATTTGTAAATTCAGATTTGAATCCAAATGTACTCTGGCATTTATTACCATATGGCAGCGAAGGTTTTAACTTTGCTTTCTATTACCTCGCATATCAAAGGTAAACGCATCAATATATAGATCCGGGATCCTATTTTTATGCATTGGTTCCCTACCCAATAAAATAGCTTCACCAATTCTTAAATTGTTGATATTCCCGGTATCATCTGTTTGGGAAAGCCACTGGTAATTTGCTGAATTTCCACCTGAGACCATTTTTATTTTTATATGGTATTTTTCTTGGATGTGATCAACTATCCGGGACAATTCAGTCATATTTTTATCTGATGGTTCGATACCTCCAAAGCAGGCAAGATTTACACCTATTCCATATAATTCGATGCCCTTCAGCGGTATTGCTTGTTCAATAATAGAATCCATATCTTCAGGCAGGATACCTTCCCTTAGATCGCCCAGTTCCAGCATCAATACTACTTTATGTTTTTTATCCTGCTTCAAGGAGTGTTCAGATAATAATTTAATTGTTGATATTTCAGAGTTTAAGCTTATATCAGCATATTTGACAATATCCGGAACTTCAGTGTGCATAGATAAGCGTGTAATTAAAAACTCTGCCTTTACACCAAATTCTTTCATTTTTTTAATGTCCTGGACCCTGGAAACTGCTATAGTATTGATCCCGCACTCAAGTAGTGCACTTGCAATTTCAGGGGAACCCGCTACCCCCTTTTATTACGGCAGTAATAGTAATGCCTTTCTTTGCAAATTCCTTTTTCAATGTCCTGGCATTATGCTTTATTTTATTTATGTTTATTTCTAATCTGGACATTAAATCATCTTATACCTTTTTAAAGCTGATTTTATAATCTCACCGATTAAATCGGAAGAACTCATATTTTCTGCCGCAGCCATGAATCCAATGTAGCTATGTGGTTTTTCTTTTGGTGTGCACATTAACCCCGCAAAAGAATTAATTTCTATAAGATAGAGACCTTCTTTGGTCAATACAGTATCGATTCGTCCATAATCTTTAAAGCCAATAACCTGATAAGCTTTTTTTACAAATTCCTTAATCTTACAGATATCTTCATCGTCTAACCGGGCCGGACAATAGAAAGTATCATCATCGATTTCTTTTTTATCAAATGTTAAAAAACTTCCAGCTCCATTAAAAGAAATTTCAAGCGGTGGAAGTACTTTAATATCATTTTCATTACCTATCAGGCCAAAAGAAATTTCAGTTCCCTGTAAAAATTTTTCAATTAAAACAGGCTGCTTTATTGTATTTAATCTTTCTTCAACACCTTTTATGAGTTGTCTATAATCTTTAACCATAGAGTTGTCATCAATTCCAGCACTTCCTCTGCCTGCAACAGGTTTAATAAATAAAGGATAATCAAAAGGTGGACTATCTTTAAATATGGAGCAATCCTCTACAGATTTTACAACCCGGAAAGGAGATGTCTGCAATCCCTTGCTTTCCCATATCATTTTTGATAATGACTTATCTACTGCAATAGCAATTGCAGCAGTATCCGATCCCACAAAAGGTATTTCAAGATCTTCTAATATGGCAGCTTCCGCCATACTTGAAACATTAAATACCAGATCGACCTTATTATCCTCTAAATCTTTAATAAAAGATTCACCATAGTTGATGGTGTATACTTCGTAACCGGCATCAATTAATGCCTGTCGGTGATGGGTAATTTCTTTATGTGTTTCGTCAATTACATTATCTGCACCTACGAAATTTTTCTTGTATTTTAAAATTACCTCTTTTTTTGTTTAATAATCCAATTTTAATTTTCTTCATTTTTAAACAGCCTTAGAATTTAATGTTTTAATATAATTTATAAAAATAAGATAATCTACGACATTTAATTTAGAGAGGTAACAGTAGATAGCGAGTAGCCCTTTAATTAATATACTATCAAACAAAAGAGAGTTACCCAAAAAAAACCCCGAGTTATTTTTCACCTTAATCTTACGACCTTAGGCTACTTGACACCTCGGGGCATAATTCTTTGAACTTTTAACAGGTCTTTTTAGTATATAATTTACTTTTTACACTCTTTCGGATGTAAATTTCAGTCTCTACTAAAACTTCCCAATATTCAAAGAGCGCTATAAGTATATCAAATAAACATATTTTTAAAAAATATTATTTTCTACAAGGAGGATATTGGCTTTACTCTGGAAACTAGTCCAAATTAAAAGCCTTGTGTTGTTAGGGAGCGGGTCACCCCGTTGTTTGGCGAAGAACCCCTATTACCAATGAGTGGAGCCCGCGATCGGATTTGAACCGATGACCTTTTCCTTACCGAGGAAATGCTCTACCAACTGAGCTACACGGGCTGGAAGTTTATGGTGGAGGAGAGAGGATTTGAACCTCTGAAGGCTAAGCCGGCAGATTTACAGTCTGCTCCCTTTGACCACTCGGGCACTCCTCCACAATGGAGCCGGCGATCCGATTTGAACGGACGACCTGCTGATTACAAATCAGCTGCTCTACCAACTGAGCTACACCGGCATAAAAATTTGCCTTACCATTATCAACATCAAAAGGTAGATTGTCAAGAAAACAAATACCAAATATTTGTCCTGGCTCCGCAAAAAGCAATATTAATAAAAATGCTATAAATTTTCAATAGCTAATTTAACCGCACCCTCTACAGGATTGGCTACAAGCGGTTTAAAATTTATTTTATTAAACCTGTTTTCAAGGCTGTCCATCACAAGATCCCTGAAATATTTTTCACACTTAAAGAGACCCCCCACAAATACAATATCAAATTCCTTGCCTTCCAGTCCGAGTTTTGATGCCACGGTTGTAACAGAGAGTACCGCCTCCTCTGCTTCACCGGATAAAATTTCCCTGCTAACCATATCTCCATCATAGGCGGACCGGCATACCAGCCTGGCAATGGATCCTATCCTTTCCTTTGAAAAGACCTCCCCATAAGCCCAGCCGATAATATCCACTTCCTTTTTTAATCCCAGCTCATTTAAAATTGCAGCTGAGAGCAAGGTCTTTTCACCTCTGCCATCATATGCCTTCATAACAGCCCTCAGGGCTTTTACACTCGCGGAATATCCGCTTCCTTCATCTGCAAGCAGATAGTCCCATCCTGTCGAGCCAACCTGGTCCCCGCTTTCATTTATGCCAAAACAATTTGACCCTGTACCCGCGATTATAATGAGCTTGTTTGCCGCACCGCTTCCTGCTTCCAGCCCGATTCTTGTATCATTGAAAATAAGGCTTTTTTTGAGATCAAGATATCCTTTCAATGTTTCATTATGGGCAATCTTTTGATAGTGCCTGCTATCATCAGGGACATTAAATCCTGCAAAACCAAAACAGGAACTCCCAAATCTTATCTCTCGGTCAATACCGGCCAGTTCCATAGCATCAAATATTGCTTTATTAAGATTGCCTGCAGCTTTTTTTACACCAACACTGGTAAAACTTCCTGATCCGGATATTGATTCCGATATTGTATTGCCCTTGCTGTCTGCAATTCGGGCAGTGGTCTTAGTTCCTCCAGCATCAACACCTAGAATATATATCATAAATAACTTCCTTTACTAATAATGATCTATTTATTATCTCTAATCCTTCAAACTATTAATTCAACTTAAATAATAACTCATTTTGCAAATGAGCAAAATAATTTTTATATTGTTTTAAAATCCTGTAAAACAAATATAATATTATTATATGAAGGATCCAGTCGAAGGGCTTGCTCTCTGGGAGGAGATTCAAATGGCATCTAATGATCTTATAAGGAAAAGTACTGCATCAGGAAGTTTTTATCCTGCTGATCCGGATGCACTAAGAAATCAGATAGATGGTTTCATGGATAATGCTGAACTGATGGGCATCCGTAATATAAAAGCCATTATAAGCCCGCATGCAGGCTATGTATACTCCGGACAAATAGCAGCATACTCCTTCAAACAGGTTGCTGGCATCAAATATGACAGTGTGATCATAATAGCTCCATCACACGCAGAATATTTTGACTACTCTTCAATTTATCGGGGTGATGCCTATGAGACCCCTCTGGGACCGGTTAAGATCGATAAAGAAAGGGCAACTGCCCTTGCTGAGTCCAGTCCCCGGATCCAGCAATCTGCTTATGGACACCGTGACGAGCACAGCCTTGAAGTACAGCTGCCTTTCCTGCAGGTCATATTCGGAAAGGATATGAGTATAGTGCCGGTAGTGATCGGAAATCAGAGCAGGGAAAATATAGAAGAACTTGGCAGTATTGCAGGAGAGCTTTTTTCCGATGATAATGTACTAATAATAGCAAGCACCGACCTATCGCATTATCACCCATATGATACTGCTTCAAAACTTGACGAAAGGGTAAGCGGACTTATCGGTTCATTTGATACCGGTGGACTGATGGAAGAGTTTACCAGTGATAAAGCAGAGATGTGCGGCGGCGGTCCGGTACTGGCTGCCATGACGATATCTGCGGCAATGGGGGCGGATTCTTCAAAGATAATCAAATATGCAAATTCCGGGGATATATCAGGTGACAGGAGTGCAGTCGTAGGATACCTGTCAGCTGCATTTTATAAAAAATAGATCTTAAATAATCCAAATGCTTAAGTAGTGTCTGGCGGATAAAGGAGACATTTATGAAAAACCTTGAACTCTCAGAAAAACAAAAAAAACTTCTTCTTGAAATAGCCAGGGATACCATCAGGAACAGGGTCCTTGGGACTGAGCAGGCAGATCATGATATAGATGATCCCACACTGGAGATCGAATGCGGCGCATTTGTCACGATCCACAAAAAAGGAGACCTGCGGGGCTGTATTGGAAATATCATTGCAGAAACACCTTTATGGCTCACAGTGAGCAATATGGCCATACAGGCAAGTACTGCCGATCCCCGTTTCCCTCCGGTATCTGCTGACGAGCTCGATGAGATCGACATAGAGATATCGGCACTTTCTCCACTCTGGAAAACAGATGACCTGAATGAGATAGAAGTCGGAAAGCACGGGATACTTATCAAAAAAGGTTTTAACCAGGGCCTTCTACTTCCCCAGGTGGCAGTAGAGTATGGTTTTGACAGGATGAAGTTTCTTGAACATACATGCAACAAGGCTGGCCTTCCGGGTGACTGCTATAAGAGTGGCGACTGTGAGATATATCTCTTCTCAGCAACTGTATTTGGAGAAAAGGATCAAGAGAGTTAAAATCCTTTATCCGGGACCATTAATCATATCAACTATATAAAAAGGTCCGCTATCTCCCTATCCAGTTTGCTCACGATTATTCCTATAAGTCCCGGACCCGTATGGGCTCCTATGGCAGGAGTGCATTTTGTAATATTTGAATAGACAATATTCAATGAACCCTGCAATCTTTTAAGTATCCTCTGGGACTCATTAAAACCAAGCGTATGGATTATTGATACCAATAACCAGCGTTCTTTTTTAAAGTCCCTTGTCACCCTTCTGGTTATCTCCCTGAGGGAACCGAATCTTGTGAATGATATACCTATCATTCCGACTAAGCCATTGTTTATTCCAAGTAGCGGCTTAATAGTAAGAAGCCTGGAAAAAAAGTTTGCGATAGCAGGTACTCTTCCACTTCTTCTCAAATATTTTAAGGTATCTATGGTCCCATACAAACAAATATTTTCCCGTAAAAATGAAAGTACTTTTAATATCTTCTCATAAGAATAACCTTTTTCTATAGCCCTTGTTGCAGCTAATACCATAAAGCCTGTTCCCATTGTACCTGAACGGCTGTCGAATATTTCTATATTTTCCTTAGCATCAAGAAGATCCCTTGCAATAAGAGCTGCTTTCATCACAGCAGACAGATTGGCGCTAATATGTATGGAAAGTATTTTTTTATGGTTTTTTAGGAGTCTTTTATATACTTCAATAAAATCATGAGGTGATGGAGAAGAGGTCGAAAATATAGCTTTTTCTTTTTGTTGAAGTTCGTAAATCTTCTTTGAGTCTATATCAATACCATCCCTGAACTCCTTGCCGTTTAAATGGATATAAATAGGGACAATACTAATATTATATTTTAGTGCTATTTCTTTTGTTATATCGGAAGCACTATCAGTAACTATGGCAAACTCATCATGGCTGGCAGTTTCAGTATACCCAACAGCAGTTGACTTTTCTGCCCTTTTTACCATATTTTAATTGTATAACTTAATAAAGCAAAGACTAGATATTCATCCCGGTAAATCTATTTTTCGTCACCAGTTACTGATTTTTCAATTTCTTTTAATTCTTTTTTTGCTTCTTCAGTTGCTTTAACGGTCCCTTCCCTGAAACTCCTGATAGCCTGACCTAAGGATTTCCCAAGTTCAGGTAGTTTTTTAGGACCAAAGATAATCAGTGCTATTACCAGTATTATTACAAGTTCTTGCCAACCTAATCCAAACATATGTCTGATTTCACCTCTCTTTTTTAATAATCTGTTACTACCATTAAGTAAATATTATACTTATTTCCAAATAAAAAAACTATACAAACCTTGCAAGCAGCAAGGCAAGTTCATAAAGAAGTATCATCGGTGCTGCAAGCACACCCATCGTAACCGGGCTCCAATCGGGAGTGATTATCGCACAAAGAACCAGTATTACTATATACACTACCCTCCACTGCCTCCTGAGCTGCCTGACTGTAAGTATATTTATCTTTATAAGGAATACCAGAATAAGGGGAAGCTCAAATATTAATCCCGCTCCAATAAGGAACCATCCGATAAAGCTCACATATCTTGTTACACTCAAAGTCTGCTCGAGTCCTGCTCCCTGGGATATGAGCCAGTTTACAGCTATTGGAACCATGAGAAAATAGCTGAAGGTTATCCCGCCATAGAACAATATAAAAAACAGTATTGTTATCGGTACTACCCTTTTTCTTATCTTCTTGTTGAAAGCAGGGAATGCAAAACTTATTATTTGAAATACCAGTAATGGCATTATGACCATGACTGCAGCCATAAATGATATTTTTATATTTACCAGAAAAGGTTCGGTAATATCCAGGAAGACCAGTTCCCTGTTCACAAGTGGCCTGGTAAGAAATCCAAGCAGGTAATTACGGAAAGGATATGCTGCCCCAAAAAATACGACCAGTACTCCCAGAAGGACTATTATCCTTTTCCTGAGCTCTTCCAGATGGTCGATAAAGGGCATCGTCCTCTGCGTGTCCTTTGCTTTTTTCCGTCCTCTTCTGAAACCCCATTTCCTGCCCGGTTTTCCAGTTTTCTTGTCCTTCGCCATATTTACGATATATCCTTAAAATAATTATAAGTTTACAAATGTATAAGTACCTGCTGTATAGTAGAATACTTGGGTATAAAATACAAATCTACCAGAGAGATCCGGTCTTACCTGATGCTTGCTTCAAAGATAGATTCTAATATAAGGGTCCTTTCTTCCTGTGTCGCCAGGCGCGGCTGGCTATAGTCTTCAAGCATAGTCGTTATGATCACAGTATTTATATGTTCACCCTCATAAAAGATATGTTTTGCAATAAGCCCCTGCCTGGTGCCAAGTTCCCTCATCTGGTCAAAAAACAAATTTCCTAGCCCATAATTTATAAACCGGTCCTCTGAGATCTCGATCCCCTGTGGTTGGTGGGACTGGCTCCCGCTTACTATATCCGCTCCGGCATCTGCCATCCTCCTAAAATCTATTTTTTGCTGGCCCACAGGTTCATATTGATAACTCTCAAGATATTGAAAGGTGAATATTACTATATAGCCCTGTTCTTTTAGATCCTTTATTATCTCCTCAAAATCCTCAAAATTAGGTGGTGCCGATCCGGGGGTATCTTCTGTGGCCCAATCATATGCAGGACCCCACCAACAAAATCCCAGAAAAGCAAATTTATTTCCATTTGATTCGATCAAAGCAGGTTTATATGATTCCTCCAGATCCCTTCCTCCCCCAAAATATGGCCACCCCTTTTCCTCATACATCTCAAGGGTGTATATAAACCACTCATGACCCTGGTCATTCATATGGTTCCCGGTCAGTTCTACTACATCTGTCCCGACATACTCAAGTAATTCTATATATGAAGGTTTGCTGCAAAAATAAGGAAATCTGTCTACTCCCACTTCGCAATCCTCTTTAAATGGAACTTCATTACTTATGTGGGTAATATCAGCATCCCTCAAAACATCTACTATCTTTTCCCCGGGATACAGGACACCATACTTTTCCATCCTGTTTGCCGTCCCCCTGACCAGTGCAGTAACTCCTGTCATCAAAAGGCTCGTAAATTTTGACATATCGCGGTTAGTGATCCCTGTCCCTTTAAAGGATGCGGCCGCGCTTTGAATAGCTTCTTCATCTGTACCGGTAAGCATTACTGAAAATGCAAGAGGGTATTCACTATAATCAAGCTCCCTGTCAAATACATTCATCCCGCTGACTGACAGCACTTTTAACTGTTTATTAATATTCTCAAAAGACATTATCGATATAGCATCTTCGATTATCCTGAGGCTGTCCTGAACTGCATCCCCTGAGACTATTTGTATATTTTCATTTAAGGGTTCTCCCAGGATCTTTTGAAGTATTCCATAATCAATATCTTCGACTATCATCGAGGGAGGCTCGCCATTACTAAATATTCCTTCAAATGCAGCTGCATCTCCCGACCACCAATTCAGGATATCTTCCCATAATGTCCCATCATTTATATTATAAAAAGAAACTACAGGAGCCATTATGTAATATATCTCAAGATCTTCATAAATATCCGGACCTGCAGGTATTGCTCCTGCGGGCAAGATCTCCAGTACTGCCTGAGCCTGCTCCTTAAAATCAACGATCTCTATTCCCGGATCATATTCTGCCAGAACAAATAATTCAGATGATATTTCCTCCGGTATTAAGTCCTCTACCCATATTTTTATAGGAATATCCTCTTCTGCTTCTTCTTCAGCTTCTGTTCCATCTTCCACAGCAATCTGCACGCCGTCTTCATCTATTTCATCAGGTTCAACGGTATCGGTGGCCGGATCTTCTCCGGTTTCTACTGTTACCTCCCCGCCGGGATCAGTAAGTTTGCAGGAAACAGTAGAGGTAAAAAACATGATCACGATTAAAGATAAAGTAAAGACGATAATAAGCTTTTTATTAGTACTGTTGGATATCATTTTATATTTGCGAATATTACAATTTATATTTGACCAAAATAATAAATCACAAAGATATAATAGTGCCTTGATTGCTCCAGCTATTCTGCAATCACAATTGGAAATACCTTTGACTTAATAATATTCTATATTCTTATTATCAAAAATTAAAGCAGTAAATTCAAAAAAATATTTTTAAAAAGTGTTATAATTACTGCCAGCCGGATATCCGGACCAGAAATTATCATAAGGAAGGAATTAGATGTTATCAAGGAAAAATCCCGATATAAAGGGAAGTAAGACAATAACTGTCATAGCCGAGGGCGTTACTGTGGAAGGCAAGATAAACTCGCCCGGCTCTACAAGAATAGATGGCACTGTAACTGGAGAGATCATTGCAAGTAAGGAGATCGTCATCGGAAAAGAAGGAAAGGTAGATGCAACTGTAAATACAAAAGATGCTATAGTGGCTGGATCCTTTAAGGGTGACATGATCGCTTCCGGGGAAGTCGAGATATCATCTACGGGAAAATTCATTGGAAATCTTACACAGAAAGATGCATTGCTTACAATAGCTAAGGGTGGACTTTTTAAGGGCCAGAGCATAATTGGAACCGGAAGTGATTCATTTAAACAAGCTGAGGGGAAAAAAGAGACGAAACCTTAAAATATACCGGACAGGTAAACAAAATATCTTATATATTACACAGTAAATTAGAATATTCTCTTAAGTTCAAAAAAATCTAAAAACGATATTTATCATTGAAGATATTGTTTCCCTGCTAAGAGAAAACCAGTTGCAATTCCCCCACAGCCCGATCTTCTTATTCTTTATAATGATCAGGCCCTCTATTTCACCATACTTCTTAAAACGGGTGATTACCTTATCTATATCTTCCTCACTATTTATTGTATTCACAATTGCAGTTGCTGCAGCATCAGCAATTGTAGCGGTCCTGGACTGTACTGTCACAAGATCACTTTTCCCAAGACACAGGGAATGGCCGAAACTTCCCGATGAGGAACATATCATGCAAGGGGTCTGTCCGGCTTCTACGAGCAGGGTAAGACTCTTCTTATATTTATATCTTTTCTGTCCACCATGGGAGATAACTATTTTTTTCCAAGACTACCATAGAAGAAAAAGACTAAAAAGATCACTGCCAAATAAATGACTGTCGTCACTATGAACATTATCCAGTTTACCGAACCAAATAGATACATGGTAAGTATTAGCACCGGGACAAGGAATACAGTAGATACGATACTAAGGATGAGAGGGTTTTTTACTTTTGGGTTCATTGCCATACTGAAAAACCTTTCTTTCTGCTTTTTTCACATATTATAAATTTTTACCGGCATACATGATCTGTAATAATTTTATGATCCATTTCATCCGGTTAAGTTCAATTATATAAAATATTGCTAATATTTGGGAAAGTTTTTTTAGACAATAGACCATATAAAAACTATAGCGGCCATGCCTTGACTATTACCCTGTTACCACTATCAAAGTAAATATATAAAAGATAAGTCTATATCAAAAAGACTCACTACCCTGCTAATTCAAATTCATCCTTTGAAGCGCCGCATTGGGGGCAGACCCAATCTTCCGGAATATCGGCAAAGCTTGTTCCCGGTTCCACATCATTTTCCGGATCGCCTTTTTCAGGATCGTAAATATATCCACATACCTGGCATTCCCACTTTTCCATCGATTCCTCCCTTTAAAAATATGGTTTGATTAGATTTTATTATTTTAAAGCCCATATCTCAAATCTTTTTTAACTTTTATAGTATAATTAATGATGACTATAACTATTCTCTAGCTTCCGGACCGTAGTATATTATATCCCATAAGGTCCGTTTATATGGATTTATTGATTAAAGTAAAAGCATAATAGTGAGGGGACATGATTGACCAGTGACCCTAAAAGAGCCATATTAAAAATTCTTCTATTC
>PVMK01121192.1_pt1 | contig 18840 bp, 17 predicted proteins | sample 1853481 | NCBI WGS metagenome assembly PVMK01 (sample SAMN08533507, study PRJNA380276) | Marine sediment metagenome, whole genome shotgun sequencing project. | reverse complement strand
TGCCGTCCGTATCTGTATCCGTGTCTGTATAGGAGTAGGCGGTGGAGACCTGCGGCAACAGCGCCGAGCGCCCCAGTACTTCGGTCTCTCGCCTGGCCAGGTAGGTGGCCTCTTCCGCTTTCAACTGGGCGTCGTTTGCCAGCGCCAGTCCGTATATATCGCGCAGGGAGTCCGCCTGCAAGTTAAAAGAGCCGAGTGAAAATGCCAGCGCCGAGAGCGCGACAGCCGTACTTTTCATGCAAGAATCCCCAAAAGTGAGCAATTAGTTGAAGTGGGCAGGAGTTTAACAGTCTCTGGCCTTGCTTGCATTTAATCAAGCGGCAATCAAGTAGTAATGAAAAGGTGCAGTTGCCCGTGGTTTGTGCCATCTTATGGGCAAGGCTTGCCCCTGTCAGTTGGGGGCATTTGTTGAAGGCGCAGTGGCCATTGTAAATGGTACAGCGGTGCTCGTTGGCACAAAACGGTAGTTATCCTGGATATGGGTTTGCAACAGGCGAGAAAAAAGAGGTTCAAAATGGACCTGGCTGGGCTTCACGCGATTTGTGAGGCCAACTACGCTCGTTTGTTACGCCTGTTTCCCGACTATGAGAACAGCAACAGACGGGACTTTAGCGTCGGCACTGCCACAGTGCATATGGAAGTGGTGGAGCGCTGCCGTTACACCACGATTTTTCACTTGCATCAGCGACACAGTGAGGCCCGCTGGCTGGGTAGCCTGCGTGTCGAGGTGCGCGCCTATCACGATGCGGGTATGCTGGAGGTGGGGATGTTCCAGTCCCACCGGCAGGTGGCGGCCAGGTACCAGTATCCCAACGACAAGATGTTCCAGCAGGACGAGAAGTCCCAGCAAAACCGGTTTCTGGCCGATTGGCTGGAACACTGCCTGCAAAACGGTCGTGCCAGCCTGGATTTGTGCGTGTCCGTGACGGACGCCTGAGCCGGTTAGCAGCGCCCAGCTCCAATGCATCAATCACCAGGCAATATTCATTGCATCAACGCTTCCGGGGATGTTGTGCGGTTGGTGCAGCTGACCGACACCCACCTGTGCCAGATTAAAGGCGGCACCCTGCTGGGTATGGATACCGACCAGTCCCTACAGGCGGTGATTGAGCTGGTGCAGGATGAGCGCCCGGCGGTAGATGTGCTAGTGGGTACTGGGGATCTTGCTGACCGTGGCGCGCGGGAGGCCTATGAGCGGCTGCAAGCTTACTTCGCGCAGATTCCCTGCGATAACTTCTGGCTGCCGGGCAACCACGATGATCGCAACGCAATGGCGGCTGTGGTGAATCCCGCCACGCGCCTGTGCAAAGAGATCCGGGTCTCGCACTGGCAAATCCTGATGCTGGACTCCCAGGTACCTGGTGAAGTGGGTGGTGAACTGGGTCAGGCAGAGCTGGCCCTGCTGGAACAAATGCTGCAGAGCGCCCGTGACGAGGGGCTGTATACCCTGGTATGCCTGCACCACCAGCCTGTCGCCATTGGCTGCACCTGGCTGGATGAGCAAATGGTTGCCGATGCCCCCGCGTTTTTCGACGTGCTGGATCGCTATCCGGGTATCAGGGGGGTGCTGTGGGGGCACGTGCACCAGCAGATTGACCGGCAGCGCAATGGTGTTAGCCTGATGGCATCGCCTTCCACCTGCGTGCAATTCGCTCCCGGCAGTGTGAATTTCAAGGCCGATAATTTGCAGCCGGGCTACCGCTGGCTGGATTTACACGGGGATGGACGCATTGAGACGGTTGTGTCCCGTTTGAGCGATACACAAATTGCCGTGAAACCGGGCTCCGGGGGCTACTTATAGCTCCCACCGTATTCGCCCCGATCTACCACGGGGTTTAATCAATATTTACCAACACAGGACACTACACCCGCGATGAGCAAATATACCGCCGAAGACATCGAAGTCCTTACGGGGCTGGAGCCGGTGCGCAAGCGCCCCGGCATGTACACCGACACTTCCCGCCCCAATCATCTGGCACAGGAAGTCATCGATAACAGCGTGGACGAGGCTCTCGCCGGGCATGCCAACCAGATAGATGTGCGCCTGCATAAGGACGGCTCCGTGACCGTGGCGGATAACGGTCGCGGGATGCCGGTGGACATTCACCCGGAGCAGGGCATACCTGGAGTGGAAGTCATCCTCAGCACCCTGCATGCGGGGGGCAAATTTTCCAACAAGAATTACCAGTTTAGTGGCGGGCTGCACGGGGTGGGTGTATCGGTGGTCAACGCACTGTCCAAAGCACTGGAGATTGTGATTCGCCGGGACGGGCAGGTCTACCGCATGACTTTTGGCGGCGGGGAGAAAAAGACCGACCTGGAAGTCATCGACAGCTGTGGCAAGCGCAATACCGGTACGGCGATTACCTTTACCCCGGACCCGCAGTACTTCGATTCAATCAATTTTTCCGTGTCACGGCTCAGGCATGTGCTGCGCGCCAAGGCGGTGTTGTGCCCCGGTTTGCGGGTGAAGTTCACCGATGAAAAAAAGGGTGAATCCGATGAGTGGTATTACGAGGACGGGCTCACGGATTATCTGGCAGACGCCACTATAGACTTCCCGGTTATCCCGGAGGTGCCTTTCGTCGGCAGTTTCAGCGGCAGCAATGAAGGTGTCGACTGGGCGGTACAGTGGTTGCCCGAGGGCGGCGAGGTGATCGCCGAGTCCTATGTCAACCTGATCCCCACTGTCCTGGGCGGCACCCATGTCAACGGTATGCGTACCGGTTTGCTGGATGCCATGCGTGATTTCTGTGAGTTGCGCAGCCTGCTGCCCCGAGGAGTCAAGCTTACTCCCGATGATATATGGGATCGCTGCTGCTATGTGTTGTCTTCCAAGCTGGGAGAGCCCCAGTTCTCCGGGCAGACCAAGGAGCGCCTGTCCTCGCGGGAGGCAGCCGCGTTTGTGTCCGGTGTGGCCAAGGATGCGTTCAGCCTGTGGCTGAACCAGCATACGGAGGAAGCGGAAAAACTGGCGGAAATGTGTATCAGCAATGCCCAGAGTCGCCTGCGCACTGCCAAAAAGGTGACGCGCAAGAAAGTCACTAGCGGCCCCGCACTGCCTGGGAAGCTGGCGGATTGCTCGGGTGAGGACCCGCGGCGCGGCGAGTTGTTTCTGGTGGAGGGCGACTCTGCCGGAGGCTCGGCGAAACAGGCGCGAAGCCGCGAGTTCCAGGCCATACTGCCCCTGCGGGGCAAAATCCTGAATACCTGGGAGGTGGACTCCCAGGAGATCCTGGCGTCCCAGGAGGTGCACAACATATCTATCGCTATGGGCATAGACCCGGTCAGTGACGACCTCTCGACCTTGCGCTACCACAAGATCTGTATTCTGGCAGACGCTGACTCGGACGGATTGCATATCGCCACCCTGATTTGCGCCCTGTTCGTGCGGCACTTTCGGCCCCTGGTGGCGGCGGGCCATGTCTATGTGGCCATGCCACCCTTGTACCGTATCGACGTGGGCAAGGAAGTGTTCTACGCTTTGGATGAGGCGGAAAAGCAGGGCGTACTGGATCGCATCGAGGCGGAAAAGAAAAAGGGTGTGGTCAATGTGCAGCGTTTCAAGGGCCTGGGTGAGATGAACCCCCTGCAGTTGCGCGAGACCACCATGGATCCGGATACCCGCCGCCTGGTACGCCTGGTAATAGATCCGGGCGATGAGACCAACAATATGCTGGATATGTTGCTGGCGAAAAAACGTGCCGGGGATCGCAAGGCCTGGCTGGAGGAAAAAGGCGGCCTGGCTCAGGTCGCGTTATAGGCAATTGCTGCTAATTAACGCTAAGGCAGCTGAATGAGGGGTCATTGATATGAACGGGATGATAAAGCTAGGCGGACTTTGGCCTGGAGGGGGGCGTTACCGCGCTGCGGGAAATTGCCGGCCTCAAGTCCGTCAGCACCGCCGTGCCGGTTACCCGGCAGCTGGTGTTTGTTCCGGCTGATTAAAGCTGCGCCGCGCAACCGTCGACATCTACCGGCTGTTGCTTAAATTCATCGGGAACTTAGCGGCTGCCCGTCGGCCATTTCTGGTGCGACCTACCTGCCCTTTAGTGGTATGGACAGGCCCCCGGGCCCTACCTATTATGGGCTGTTTCAGCGGTGGGCATGTGGCCTTGCCGCTCCGGCGAATTCAGGTATGCGATGAAACTGGGTATATTGAGAACAGATGAGGTAAGACCGCAGTGGGTGCCGGAATTCGGGGAATACCCGGATATGTTCATTGCCCTGCTGGGGCAACTGGATCCCGAACTGGAGTTTATGGTTTACGATGTGGAGCGCGGTGAATACCCGCGCGCTATCGATGAGGTGGACGCCTATTTGATCACCGGTAGTAAATCCAGCGTGTATGACGACAAGCCCTGGATTGGCGTACTGATGGATTATGTGCGCGAACTGGATCGGCGCCACAAAAAAATAGTGGGCATTTGTTTTGGTCACCAGTTGGTCGCTCATGCCCTGGGGGGTGAAACCGGGAAATCACCCAGGGGTTGGGGGGTGGGGCTGCACACCCACCGGTTCTCAACGGCACCGGATTGGCATGACCAGGGAGACATGGATTTTGACATTCTGGTCAGTCACCTGGACCAGATCCTCAAAACAGCGGACGGTACGCGAGTGCTGGCGGGGAGTGAGTTCTGTGAAAATGCCGTGTGCCAGATTGGCGACCACATCCTGACATTCCAGGGCCACCCGGAATTCGTGCCGGCTTACTCCCGCGAGATCATGGAGTTCAGGCGGCAGATGATTGGTGAGCAGGCCTACACCACAGGGATGGCGTCACTGGCCAGCGATCCCGAGACACAGCGGGTTGCGCGCTGGATTCTCAATTTTCTGGAGGCTGACTAATTGCCTCGCACCTGCTGTTGCATGGCGTCCAGATAGTCGTCCAGTTCCTGGTCATTAGCGAATACCGCCATGTCTGGCAGCGCCTTGAGTATCTCAAAGACCTTGTCGATATGAGGCTTGCGGTTAGCTGCGGCCAGGCGGTGCCCAGCGGCCTTGGTCTGTTTGGCGGCCTTGAAAATAACGCGCAGGCCGGCGGAACTGATATAATCGAGATCCTTCATATCAAGCACTGTTAATTGATGTCCTCCCATGAGGACTTTTTGCAAGTCTTGTTCAAATCCCGGTGCGGTATCCGTGTTCAGTGCGCCGCATAGCGCTACTCGCGCTACTGAGTTTTCTTCGTCGATGGTGACAGTAGTTTTCAATTCCATGGTGTAAAGAGCCTCTTTTTCATTCGTTTTAATCCCGACGTAGGGTCAGGCTATACATCCTGTAATAATTTGGTGACTCGTAGTACATTGTGCCCTTTTATTCGGCGATAGAGCTGTTCGTCGGTCAATTGCGTCACCAAGTGTACACCAAGACCGCCGATCTCGGCAGATTCTATATCGCTACCCAGCGTGGCGCGCCGGGCGTCTTGTAGCGGGTTGAAGGCAAAGCCCTTGTCTCTGATTTCCAGGCACACCTGCGCTGCGTTCGCCTTCACGGTGATGTCGATGATACCGTCGTCGGGCAATTGCGCATATTTGTCGACATTGGTGACCAGTTCTTCAGCAACCAGGGCGAGTACCGTATGGCTTTCCTCGGGTACCGCCAGGTCTTCCAGGGTTTGCTGTAGCCAGTCCATCACTCTGGTGGTCAGGTTTTCGCCCCGCTGAAAACTTGCGGTGGCTTCGTTTTTACCAGTGTCTGCACTGGGCACATCGGGTGTCAGTTGTAGCAACAGTAGTGTGATGTCGTCCGACTGTGGCGTGGCCGCGGCGTGCCTGTCGATAGCCGCAAAAATATCGGTTCCGGCCGCGGCCAGTGGTGCCTGCCCGGTTTGAGCCAGGCAGTGGTTGAAGCGATCAAAACCAAACATTTCGCCCTGTTCATTAAACGCCTCATCGATACCGTCGGTATAAATGGCCAGGCGGTCGCCGGGTTCCAGTTGCACTGTATTACCAGGATAATCGAGGTCTGCGGCCAGGCCCAGGGCCGGGCCGTCATCTTGCTCCAGCACCTCTACTGTGTCGGCGCGCAACAGGCTGGGTGGGGTATGTCCGGCAACGGCAAAGCGCAACTGCAGATTGTCCAGATCCAGCGCGCCCAGGAACAGGGTGACGAACATGCAATTGTCATTGCCGGCCTCCAGGGCATTGTTGAGTTGTGCCATAGCCGCGGCTGGCTCCATCTCGGCGCCCATCAGCTGCTGAATCAGGCTTATGGCCCTGGCCATAAACAGGGCGGCGGGCACGCCCTTGTCGGACACATCCCCCACGGCGATAAACAGCTGCCTGCCACTGCGGTAATAGCTGTAGAGGTCACCGCCGACCGATTTCGCCGGGCGCACTTTGGCCCACAGCTGGTATTCTTCAAACTGCTCTATAGCCTCGCCGCCCTGGGGCAACATGGACATTTGAATTTCGGTGGCCGCCGCCAGCTCGCCCTCCACCCGGCTGCGGCTAGCGGTAGCGGCTTCCAGGTCGGCGATATAGGATTTCAGGTCTTTTTTCATCGCGGTGAAGGAGCGCACCAGCCTGGCGACCTCATCATCACCGCGGGCCGAAGGCAGGGGGGTATTCAGCTCGCCCCGGGCAATATCATCGCTGGCCTGGGCCAGCGCCGTGAGGGGGCGGGTGAGGCGTCGTGTGACGAAATAAACCGCCAGCGACATTAGCAATAGAGTGATCAGCCCAAGCACTGCGGTCTTGGTCTGGAATTCGCGCAGCGGCGCCAGAATTTCATCCTCGGAGTAAAGCACCGCTACCGGCCAGCCGGTCGACTTGAGGGCGCCCATCCGTATCACGCATTTTCCATATATCTCCGGACACTCCAACTGCCGTGTTACCGCCTGACCGGCCAGCGCCGAGCTGAACATTTCCCGCCAGATGGGGATGTCCAGTTCATCAGAGTGGGCCTGCGAATAATGACGCATGATATTGGTGGGGTTTTTGCCGCTGAGAATTATACCGGTGCGACTGAGCATGGTTGCGAATCCGCTGGTGCCCAGGCGCAGGCGCTGAAGGTAGCGATGCAGTTCCTCGAGCGCAAGATCGGCGGTAACCACCGCATACAGGAACCTCGCGCCCTGCTCGTCTACTCGGTATACGGGTACGGCGAAAGTCGTCATCAGTACCTCGCCGCCACCTTCATCGTTGTAGGGTTCGACCCAGGTGGGTTTGCCCGCGGTTACGGCGTCGGTATACCAGGCCTGGCCGGGATAGTTGTACTGCTCGGTGGCGAGATCGGCATAGGTTAATATGCCGTCCTTGTGGTAGTAGTAGGGGGCGAACCCCAGGGGGTTATCCACTCGCTCCGGGTTCAAGGCGATGGTGGCGCCAAAGATATCCTCGCTATTTTCAACGATATCCTTGAGCATCTGCTCCAGTCCCGGCTGCGTGTAGTCCCGTTGTTGCAGGATACGAGCCAAAAACAGGGTGGAACTCTCCGCGCCGTCCAGCAGGTTCTCCAGGTCGATGACAATGGTGTTAATGGTGTCTTGTGATTCCGCGCGCAGCCGGTCGAGGATTTCACCCCGGGACAGACGATAATCCACCAGCATGCCAACGCCGATAATAAGGGCCGAGCAGAGTGTCAGCATTACAATCAGCCGTGTAGTGATGCTCTTTGACATGCCCCGACGGCGCCTGATTACCAGCTACCCGTATTTGCCATCGACGCCCAGGGCTCCTGCGGCGCCAGGGCCTCACCGGCCTGCAATAACTCAATGGAGATACCGTCCGGTGAGCGGATAAAGGCCATATGGCCGTCCCGGGGCGGGCGGTTGATAGTAACCCCCTTGTCCATCAGGGTCTGGCACAGGTGGTAGATGTTTTGGACGCGGTAGGCCAGGTGCCCGAAATTACGGCCGTCGTCGTAATCTTGCGGATCCCAGTTCCAGGTGATTTCCAGCAGGGGGCTCTGGCCTTGCGCGGCAGTTTCCACATCGTCTGGCGCCGCCAGGAATACCAGGGAAAAGCGCCCCGCGTCACTGTCGTAACGATTGACCTGAACCAGCCCCAGTTTGTCGCAGTAGAAGTCCAGGCTTTCATCCAGGTCGCGCGCTCGAACCATGGTGTGCAGGTATTTCATAGGCCAATCCCCGACGTATTAATGAACGGATAGCAAAACGGGATGCCTGGTGGTTAGTCCCGGGCATCCCGTCAGCAATAGTAGAAGTGTGAAGGCGGGCTGACAAGCCCGTTCGGTGGGGCCGTGGGTGGGGCCCGTTCGAGGGCGTTAGTTGCGCGCTGCCGCCGCTACCTGCTTGCCCGCCATACGACCGGAGAAGGTGGCATCGCCCACCGACATGCCGCTGCTGTATCCCTCGGCCCGGCGCACCACACCACAGGCGGTGCGGCCCGCGGCGTACAGGCCGCGAATTACCTGGCGCTGGGCGTCCACCACCTCGCCAGTGGGCAGTGTATCCAGGCCCCCGAGAGTGAAATAGGGGACGAAGGCGCCGCGGCCCGGGGTGATATCCAGCGCTACCAGCGGTGGCTGCAGTGGCACCAGCCATTCGGCGGCCTTGTGGCATTGCGTGTCTTCGCCGCTGGCGCAGTCCTCGTTGTAGAGGTTAATGGTCTGTTGCAGGGTTCCAGTGCGCAGGCCCAGCTCTTCCTCCAGCTCCTCGACGGATTCACCGGTGCCGGCTACCTGTGCGCCCATAAAGCTGACTTTCTCGTAGTCTGCGTACTGATCCACTGTGACAATAAAATAGATGCGGTCGGATTGTTGGCGCAGGGCGAAAGCCCCCAGGCGCCCGTGGTACACATCCTCGTTAATAAACGCTGTCCCCTGTCGTTGATTACGATGCGTGGTCATACTGGCCGGGGGGTAGTAGGGCAGGCTGATAAATCCCTCGTGCATATTGATGGCGGCAGCGCCCACCGACATCCCCATCAGGATGCCGGAGCCGGTGTCACCGGGGTTGCCAATGGGCTCGGTGCCGGCGGTGAGCATGGGGGCGTACTTGCGCACCATCTCATTATTCATTACGAAACCGCCGGCGCAGAGAATGACCCCCTGGCGGGCGTGGACGTTGAGCTCCTGCTGGTTCCGGCGCACTACCAGGCCGACTACCCGATCATCGTCATCGACAATAAGCGTCAGCGCGCGGGTCTCGTACTCAACAGTGATATTGTCGCGTTTTTCCACGTTCTCCGTGACGATCTTCATGAAACAGGGGGCCGCCGTTGTCGCCTTCCACATAGAGGTTGTGACCCCGGGGGCAGGGTTTGGCCTGCTGCGCGAAGGGGTAGGCCTTCTCGTTGCCGGTGTAGAGCAGGCCGTCGTCGGTCAGGCACATGATGGCCCGTTCCCGATGGAAAGCTGTCCTTGAACGGCACACCGATATCCAGCAGCCACTGGAAGTGGTCCCGGCTGTTTTCACAGTAATTGCGGATCTTCTCCTCGTCGGCCTGGGGGCCCGGCGGCCATCATCATGTAGGTGAACATATCCTCGGTGCTGTCCTGGAAACCGCAGGCCTGCTGTACCCGGGTGCCGCCGCTGCCGCCCATGTAGATCTCGGCGCTGGACAGGGCGGTGGAGCCGCCGCTGGCGCTGGCCAGCTCGAAGATGAGTGGCATGCTGGAACCCGGCGTCCGCCGCCTCGATGGCGGCGCAGCCACCGGCGCCGCCAAAACCGACAATCGCAACATCGGTTTCCCTGTGCCACTGCTGTACATCGCGCAGTTTGCGCGTCTGGGAGGGGTTGGTTTTGGCTTTGTCTGACATGTGTTTGCACCTTGGCAACGGGGCACGTGATTAACCGGTCTGCCGCGGATCGATCCGATTAGAGGCTGGATGATTAAAGCGGTTTCCCGGGGGGCTGACAACGAGGCCGGGGGCCCGGCGGATTAACAATTTGTACACAGAGCGCCTTTATTTGCCTCCGCTGGCCTGAAATGACCGGGCGGACCAAGAAAGTTGGATGGTTGCTGGCATTGGCCCGCGGTGGGGTACAATCTCCCGCTTTTGCCAGAGGCAGTATCCTTACATGTGGTTCAAGAATATTCGGGCGTATCGCCTTAGCAGCTCTTTCGATCTCTCTCCAGAACAATTGGGGGAGAAACTCGCCCAGCGCGGCTTCCAGCCCTGCGCCAAGTCCCAGGCCCAATCGGCGGGCTGGGTGCCGCCCCTGGGCGGTGAATCCAGTGAGCTGGTGCACGCCGCCGGCGGGCGTATGCTGCTCAAGCTGAAAGCGGGAGGAGCGCCTGCTGCCGGCCACCGTGGTGCGCGAGCAACTGGAGGAAAAAGTCACAGCTATCGAGGCGGAACAGGGGCGCAAGGTATATCGCAAGGAGCGCCTCACCATGAAGGACGAAATCGTGGCGGATTGCCTGCCGCGGGCCTTTACCCGGTCATCCGGCGTGTACGCCTATATCGACACCCGCGCCAACTGGATATTCGTGGACGCCGCCAGTGCCGGGCGGGCCGAGGAGTTGCTCAACCTGTTGCGCGAGTGTATTGGCAGCTTCCCCGTACTGCTGCCCCAGGTCAACAACGCACCTGCCGCGACCATGACCGGCTGGCTGGTGCACAGCAATCTGCCCGATGACTTTGCCCTGGGGGAGGAGTGCGAGCTGCGCGACCCCGGTGATGAAGGTGGCGTGGTGCGCTGCCGCGGCGTTGATTTGTTGAGTGAAGAGGTGGAAACTCATTTGCACGCAGGCAAGCAGGTAGCGCGCCTGGCACTGAGCTGGGAAGAGCGACTCTCACTGGTGCTGGCGGAGGACCTGTGTTTGCGTCGCCTTAAATTTTCGGATGAGTTGATGAAAGAGAACGAAGCCATCCCGGAAGCCGACAATGCGGCGCGGCTCGATGCGGATTTCGCCCTGATGTCAGATGCCGTGACCAGCCTGCAGGAGCGAATTCTGGTCCTGTTCGGTGGGGAAGCCGGGTAACACTGTCATGTCTAACCGCCCCGACTCTATTCGCCCTGACACGGACGATTACCGCGCATTGTTTCTGGCGGACGCGCCGATGATGGATATGCGAGCACCGGCGGAGTTTTCCCAGGGCGCTTTTCCCTCAGCTACCAGCCTGCCCCTGATGAGCGATGATGAACGGGCCCAGGTGGGCATTTGTTACAAAAAGCATGGTCAGGCCGCGGCGATTGAATTGGGGCATCAGCTGGTGGCAGGGCAGCTGCGAGAAAAACGACTGACGCAGTGGAGTGAATTTGCGCGCCGGCATCCCCAGGGGTATGTGTATTGCTTTCGCGGCGGCCTGCGTTCCCAGACAGTGCGGCAGTGGTTGCGAGACGAGGGTATTGATTACCCCTTGATCGTGGGCGGTTACAAGGCCATGCGCCGTTTTCTGCTGGAAGAACTGGAACGCTCGGTGGCGTGCGGATCGTTTGTCCTGATAAGCGGTAAAACCGGCACGGGCAAAACCCGGGTTATTTCCCGCCTGGCGCGCAGTGTCGACCTGGAGGGGCTGGCCAATCACCGCGGATCCAGCTTTGGCCAGCTGCCCACGCCCCAGCCCAGCCAGATCGATTTCGAAAATGTCCTGAGCATTGCTTTGTTGAAGTTACTGGCGCGCGATGGCAGCCGTATTTTCCTGGAAGACGAGGGGCGCCTGATTGGCCGCCTCTACCTGCCCGAGGTGCTGGTCGAAAAGATGGCAAAAGCGCCTATGCTGGTGGTACAGGAGAGCCTGGAGGAGCGTATTGATGTGGTGATAGCAGATTATGTGGTGGATTTGGGCCATCGTTTCACTCAGCTGGATCCGGTGCACGGGCTGCGCTTGCACAGCGAAAAATTACAGGGAGATTTGTCCAGGATTCGCAAGCGCCTGGGAGGCGAGCGCCACCAGGCGGTGAGCATTCTGATGGCAGAGGCTTTCCGCGAACAGTGGCATAGTGGCAGCCTGGCCCTGCACCGGGAGTGGATTGCAGCGCTGCTGGAAAAATACTACGACCCCATGTACGAATACCAGTTGGCGCAACGTGCGGGCGAGGAATTGTTCCGCGGCAGTCGCGATGACGTGGTCGCATGGGCGGCGGGGGCCGGATAGTCCCGTGCAGGGGGGCGCCGAAATTCGCCAAGACCTGGTACTGGTAGGGGGTGGCCACTCCCACGCACTGGCGCTGCGCATGCTGGCCATGAAACCCATAGAAGGTTTGCGCATCACCCTGGTGTCGCCGGCCAGCCACACCCCTTACTCCGGCATGCTGCCTGGCCTGGTAGCTGGCCACTACAGTTTCGAGCAAGTCCATATTGACCTGGCGCGTCTGTGCCAGTGGGCGGGGGTGCGTTTTCTTGTTGCTGAGGTGACCGCCCTGGACCCGATGACGCGACAGTTGTCGCTTGCGGGTAGACCACCGATTAACTATGACCTGGTGAGCATCGACATCGGCTCCCAACCGGAACTGGACACGGTGCCGGGAGTCAGGGCGCACGCCGTTCCGGTTAAACCCGTGGCCGACCTGTGGCAGCGCTGGCAGGCGTTACAGGGCCGGCTACTGGCGCAGGCGGGAATGGATTATCGCGTCGCCATGGTGGGTGGCGGTGCCGGCAGTGTGGAACTGGCGATGGCCATGGGCAACCGGCTTGCTGATAAATCAGTCAGCATAGATTTGTGGTGTGGCGCGCCGGAGATTCTGCAAAACTACAATGCCAGGGCTAGACGCGCGGTGATGGCGGCTCTGCAGCGGCAGGGCATAGTGGTTCATCTCAATGCCCGGGTGGAGCGGGTGGAACAGGGCTGCCTGGTGATGGCGGATGGGGCCAGGCCCGTCTACGACGAGCTGTTCTGGTGTACCGGTGCGGCCGCGGCGCCATGGATCACCGCCAGTGGCCTGCGAACCGACGGCGGAGGGTTTCTCGCAGTGCGCGATACACTGCAATCGCTGGATGATGACAGGGTATTCGCCGCCGGGGATATTGCCACGCAGGTGAATCACCCCCGACCCAAAGCGGGGGTTTTTGCCGTGCGGCAGGGACCGGTGCTGGCGCATAACCTGCGGGCGCTATTACTGGACAAGCCCCTGCGCAATCACCGCCCACAGCAGCGCTTCCTGTCCCTGATTTCCCTGGGGGGTAAACAGGCGACGGCGGATAAAGGCCCTTTCAGTGCCGCCGGCCGCTGGGTATGGCGCTGGAAAGACCGGATCGATCGGGAGTTTATGTCACGTTTTGAGGAGCTGCCCGGCAGTATGCCGATGGCTTCCTGGGGTTGTTTGCCGGAGTTGGCCGGGGCGGAGCGGCAACAGCCTTGCGGCGGCTGCGGCGCCAAGGTGGATGCGGATACCCTGGGTAGCGTGCTGGCACAGTTGAGCCGACAATACCCGGAGCACTGCCGGGGGAATGGAGATGACGCCGCGGCCATTCCCTCTACAGGCGCAAGTACTGTGGTCCAGAGCCTGGATGTGCTGCGCGAGATGGTGGCGGACCCCTGGCAGATGGGGCGCATCGCCGCCAATCACGCCCTCAGCGATCTCTATGCCTGCGGGGCCAGACCGGTGTCGGCGCTGGCGGCGGTCACCCTGCCCTTTGCCGGTTCCGCTATATTGCAGCGGGAGTTGCGACAATTACTGGCCGGCGCATTGCACGAATTTGCCGCGGTGGACTGCTGCCTGACCGGCGGTCATAGCATGCAGGGGCCGGAGCTAAGTCTGGGCTTTGTGGTCAATGGCACCCCTCTGGCGCAGGATCAGCGGTTGTTGTCAAAGCGGGGCCTGGCGCCGGGTGATCTGCTGGTGCTGACCAAGCCCCTTGGCACCGGCACACTGTTTGCAGCACATATGCAATTGCTCGCGGATGGTCGCGATATAAGTGCCGCCGTGGAGTCCATGCTGCAGAGCAACGCAGTCGCAGCGGAACTGGCCGTCACCCATGGCGCCAGTGCCTGCACTGATATTACCGGCTTTGGCCTGCTGAGGCATTTGCTGGAGATGCTCGATGCCGACCATTGTGCCCGACTGCAGTTGGCGCAGTTACCTCTCTTGTCCGGCGCTCTGCAGCAACTGCGCTGTGGCATTGTCAGCACCACGCACGCGGCAAATGCCCGGGCGGGGAAGGTGTTGTGCCGCGAGGGCCAGGTAGATGAGGCGCGCATGCAAATGTTGTTCGATCCGCAGACCAGCGGCGGTTTACTGATTGGCATCGCCGCCGATCGCGCCCCGGTCCTGCGCGATGCCCTGCGCCAACGGGCCTATGCCCAGGCGGAGATAATAGGTGAAGTCTTGCTGCGCGAACCCGGGGATGCCCCCGGCGTTGTGGTCAGGTAGGGTCGATTTTATTCGACCAATGCCCTCAGTCCTCATCCCAATAACGCGTCATCTCAAGGTAAAGGTACGATGCGGACCAGGTGATCAATACCAGCCCGACCAGGGACTCCAGTCCGGTCAGGTATCTCAGGTCGCCGTGGGGCACGATATCGCCAATGCCCAGGGTGGTATAGCTGGTGAATGAAAAGTAGACGCAGTCCATAAAAGTCCCAGTGAAGTTGCCATCCAGGTAGCCCCAGCCCTCTGCGTTGTTCATCAGGTAAAAAGACAATGCGAAAATCCAGATCTCCACCGCGTGAGCGGTCAGCGCCCCAAACACCCCCATTACGATACGAAACCGGTGGCGTATTGTCATCTTGGGCATCAGTAGCGTTACCTGATGTAGAAACTCGTAATGGATCATCACTGTCAGGGTGATGACAAAAATATTTATGATGAAAACAATGATCACTTAACCTGGGCTCCTGCGACTCCGGCCAACTCCTACTTTAACTCTTTTGGGCAGGAACAAAAAAGGCCCATATTCTTCTGAGGATTGTCAGTCGTTTAAAGATCTCGCGCCTGGTGAGAGTATACTCAGCCCCGACCGGTGATCGCTGCGAGCGGTTGAGCAAAGCCGGGATATTAATATCACAATTCAAGTGGGAAATATTATGGACTGGAATGTATACCTCTCGGGTGAAATACATACTGACTGGAGACAACAATTACACGATGGCTGCCAGTCGCACGCCCTGCCTGTTCGCTTCACATCGGCTGTCACAGATCATGAAGCCAGCGATGCCGCGGGAGATTTGCTTGGCCCGGAAGATAAGGATTTCTGGCGTGACCACAAGTCGGCCAAAGTAAACGCGATACGCACTAAAACACTTATTGAGAATTGTGATGTAGCGGTAGTGCGTTTCGGCGACAAGTACAAACAGTGGAATGCGGCATTTGATGCGGGTTATTGCGCGGCATTGGGCAAGCCCTACATCACCCTTCATGATGAGGACATCATACATCCCCTCAAGGAAGTGGACGCCTCGGCATTGGCATGGGCCACGACGCCCGGGCAGGTGGTGGAAATACTGAAGTATGTTATTGGCAAAGCTTAAATATGGTGCCCGGAGACAGAATCGAACTGCCGACACGGGGATTTTCAATGCCCACGTCGGAATATAATATGGTTGATAATCAGATAGTTATGAGCAAACTATACACTCTGCTATTCACTTTTGCTCCCATAAATGAGAAAAAATGCCAATTTTAGGCACCAAAAAGTGAATAGCTTCATTTTACCCAATCGAGCACGGAGTATAGGTAGTGCGCCAGCTCCAATTGAATTCCTTCATTGAGAACCCAAACGGAGATTAGAGTTTACAGGCCGTCGCTTTTAAATTCAGCGGTAAGAAATTCAGAATTACGGCTCATAAGGAATGGCTATGATCGTAGTATATGAAGTTAAAAAACGGCTAAATTCAATAAAGGCAAAATTGCCAGATGTGATTCCTTATGTTGTGGGGCCGCTCCGAGTTTGCAGCGGAACTGCTACCAAATCCATCATACTTGTCCAGGGTCGGCTCCGTGGTGATAACGGCCGCTCTGTCCTAGAAGCGGACTAGTGGTCTACATTGATTTGAGGCCCTGCTATGCTTAGGGGCAGCTAACGTCTCGAAGTATACTTGTCACTTTTATTGAATAAAGTTGATTTAGCGTGAGTCTTGTTAGATCCCAATCTTGAAGCTCGGAGGCTTGAAAACGTGAATATACTCAAAAAGATACCCGTCATTGCCACTATTACTGCCGCTGGAGCGATCATGTACATGTGGGGCAACATAGATGGGCAATATGGTAGAACCGTCTTCAATGCCGCTGAAGCTGCGACTTCACCACTAGTATCTCCAACCAAGGCAAGGTCACCACTCGATGTTTATTTCCCGAATACCGAGGACTTGGCGTCGGATGAAATGCGCGTCATAGCGTGTGGGACGGGTATGCCGACCACCCGTGCAGCCCAAGCTGCCGCTTGTTTCCTCGTAGAACTCGGCAATGGCGACAAGTTTATCTTCGATATTGGCTCGGGATCGGCAGAACGCCTTTCATCGCTGCAGATTCCCTACGACTTTCTTGATAAAGTTTTCATCGGACATTTACACGCAGACCATTTCGGGTCGCTGGCCGAGTTATTTATCGGAGGTGCGCTCTTGGGGCGGCAGAGACCGCTTCAGGTCTGGGGTCCGAGCGGCCCCACGCCTGAACTCGGTACGGCCTACGCTGTTCAGAAGATGGAAGAAATGTATACCTGGGACCTTTCGGGTCGCGTAGGTCTTGTCGATTTCCGTGGCTACTCGATCAAGGTCAACGAGTTCGATTACAGGGGAGTGAATGCCGTTATTTATGAGGAAAACGGCGTCACAGTGCGTTCTTTTCCCGCGATTCATTCACTGGATGGTCCAGTGAGCTTCAGCCTTGAATGGAATGGTTTGAAGTTTGTCTTCGGCTCCGATACATATCCCAATAAATGGTTTGTGGAGTACGCCAAAGACGCAGACCTTGCCGTACATGAATGCTTTGTTGCTGTTCCCGATCTTGTCAAAAAGATGCGCTTCACGCCAGAGCAGGCATTGTTGGTTGGCACTCAAATTCATACCGCACCTGAAGCCTTCGGCAAGGTCATGGCAGAAATCCAGCCGCGTATGGCGGTCGCTTATCACTTCTTTAAAGATTTTGATACGACCGCGGAAGTGAATGATCGTATCCGCACTACCTACGATGGACCTTTGAGCCTTGCTGAGGACTTCATGGTCTGGAACATTACCAAGGATGACATCAGGGTGCGAATGGCAATTGTTGAGGAGCATACTTGGGCGCCACCTTTGGCAAGTGAGGCGAAAACGCCACAAAAAGGTGACAAAAAGCGGTTTAGCAAGGAGACAGGTGTTCCCGTGGAAGCTTTGCATTACTCCGACTTTATCAGCGAAGGCCGATGGAGCGAAGTCGACGAGGCACTTCGTGGGGTTTATTCGGAGGCCAGCGAGGCACTTGGAAGAAAGTTTGAGTATCCAAGCAAGTAGAGCGATCCAGTATTTACAAATTATATTGCTCTGGCACCTTAACGCGGCACTGCCTTGATAAGGTCTCCTTTGTGGTGTTAGCAGTCATTAGACGAATTCCTCACAATGCCAATATAAAATACGGAACCAGTTCACGCTTCTACCAATCGTGAGAGGTGGCGACCTTTAATTCCGGTATTCTGCGCTCATGGACGTGCGAGAGTTACAAAAACATGGGGAAGTATTTGAATCCTTTAAGCGTGCAGCAATACAAAGTTTGCTGTGGGGTTGTATGGGATTCTTCTTACTGGGCGTGATGGTGGGTCTATTGCTGGCTGGATAAACTGCCGGAGTTCGACTTGAACTGACTACCAGCGTCAGATTACATGAAATACAGTGACCGCTTCGCCTACTTTCCGACAGATGAGCTATATTAGATTATCTGGTGCATGCTGTAATATATGCCAACGGCAGAGTCTATAACCTGAAGGCCAGGACTCTGGCGATTAACGCGATAACAAGCAAGTCTGATAAATGTATATCCTCGGGGATAAGCCAATGATTGATTTAAGGAAAATTGACAGCTCCCCCCTGCAGATACGTGATGATGTGACACCTTCTCAGATTAGGGAGGCTATGGAGAAGCGTCACAAAATGATTGCCGCCATCTTCGATACAACCGCAGCTCAATTGCGCCGAGAGGAAATCACTGGCGATATGATGAGGCAGCTGGGTGCTGCGGCTGAGTTGCTGAGCGGTGAGATCGATGCCATGGAGCGCATCTTAGTCGAGCACTAACCTATTGTGACTAGGTATCTTTGATGAAACAAACTGCACCCGATCATGCTTGGCTCAAATGGCTGCTTCACGCCCTGAGGTATTCAGTCAAGCTGATTCGAGCATATTTTGCCTCTTGAGTAATGGTGATCCACTCCGTTCCAGCGCTTTCAGGTACCGAGATTCATCGTATGCCACTCCGGTCTGCCAGCAACGGTAAACAATACGTATCCATTTGAAAGCCAGGGCCCTGACGGCGGCCTGGTAGGTCGATCCCTTTGCACGCTGCTGTTGATAATATTCACCTGCCCAGTAAGACTTGTTGATCGTCTGCGCGGCCCATTCGACGAAGGTCTGACGCAAGAAAGTTGGACACTGCAATCGCCAGTGCACCCAGTGCTTTTGCCCACTGCGCTCTGTCACCGGCGCAATCCCTGAATACTTTTGGATTTCCGCTGCACTCTTGAAGCGATCTCGTTGCTCGCCAAAAGCGACCAGCAACCTGGGTGCCAGTGACGGACCAGCTCCAGGAAGCGATTGGAACAAACCATAGTCGGGGTGCGCAGAAGCCAACTTCTCTATCTCAACATCGAACTGGCCGATGGCCTTGAACATGAGCTCCAACTGCTCAACCAGCACCAGAGCCTGAATTTGGTAAGGTACGATGATAGCGTCATCCAGCGTAAGTGGCTGTGCGCTCTTGACGGCCTGCAGACGGTTCTCAATCACGACTTTACGGTACAAGTGGTGTTCGTGGAAGAAGCGCCTCAGCGTGTTTGCACGGGCTCGCTTTGCCTGCG
>PVMK01154692.1_pt1 | contig 18842 bp, 16 predicted proteins | sample 1853481 | NCBI WGS metagenome assembly PVMK01 (sample SAMN08533507, study PRJNA380276) | Marine sediment metagenome, whole genome shotgun sequencing project. | reverse complement strand
CCATGAGGATTTACTCAAGGTCAAAGCCCAAGGAGGAGATGTCCGCATCATCTATTCTCCGCTCGACGCAATTGCCCTTGCCCAAGCCAATCCTTCACGCCAAGTCGTCATCTTTGCGGTGGGTTTTGAAACCACGGCTCCCGCTCAGGCCATGGCCGTTCTTCAGGCGCAACGAATGAAGCTTACAAATTTTTTCGTCCTCGTGGCCCATGTGTTAGTCCCTCCTGCCATGGAAGCTCTGCTCTCTTCGCCAGAAAATCGCGTGCAGGGATTCCTTGCCGCAGGACATGTTTGCACGATTATGGGCTATGCCATGTATGAACCCATCAGTAGAAAATACCAGGTACCCATTGTTGTGACGGGATTTGAGCCGGCAGACATTCTGGAAGGTGTGAAAATGGTCGTCCACCAATTAGAGGAAGGTCGTTCCGTCGTAGAAAATCAATACGCCCGATCGGTGCAGCGCTCGGGAAACCTGGAAGCCCAAAAAATTATCAATGAAGTCTTCGAGCCTTCTACCCGGAACTGGCGAGGAATTGGGAACATTCCCAAAAGTGGCCTGCAACTTCGACCAACCTTCGCCAAATTTGACGCCCTGAAACAATTCCACGATCGCATTCACCTGAAGGATGTACCCACTTCTCCTTCATCCGAATGTCAAAGCGGTCGAATTCTTCAGGGCCTCATGAAACCTTCAGACTGTGCCGCATTTGGCAGTCGTTGTACACCAGACCATCCCCTTGGTGCTCCAATGGTGTCGAGCGAAGGGGCTTGTGCCGCCTATTTTCGTTATCGCCCTTCCAAAGTCGCCGGACTCTAATTCATGCCTCAAAACTCTTCCTTTCAACCTCGATGTCCCTTACCTCGCGCTTCGGATGAAACCATTCGCCTCGCCCATGGTGGTGGCGGACACCTGATGCAACAACTGATTCACGATATTTTCCTTGAGGCGTTTTCCAACTCATATTTGTCCGCGTTACAAGACAGTGCCGTCCTGCCTGCCCAAGACGGTCGCCTGGCCATGACGACTGATTCCTATGTGGTCCAACCACTATTTTTCCCTGGGGGAGACATCGGCAGTCTTGCGGTGCATGGCACGATCAATGATCTTGCGATGATGGGTGCTAATCCACGATACCTGAGTGCGGGATTTATCCTGGAAGAAGGATTATTGATTGCCATGCTCAAAAACGTCGCCGCTTCGATGGCCAAGGCCGCAAAGGATTGTGGGGTTCAAATTGTTTGCGGTGACACGAAAGTCGTAGATCGCGGGAAAGGCGATCAGATCTTTATTAATACCACTGGGCTAGGTGTGATTCCTGAACAAGTCGATATCGGCCCTCATCGTCTGACCCCTGGGGATCGGATCATCGTCAGCGGAGACTTGGGCGCACACGGCATTGCCGTGTTAAGCCAGCGCGAAGGTTTGGAATTTTCAGGGAATCTGATCAGCGATTCCGCGCCACTCCATACCGTTATTGCCGATTTACTCAAACACAGTATATCCATCCATTGCCTTCGAGATTTGACCCGTGGTGGGTTAGCCAGTGCCTTAAACGAACTTGCAACCGTTGCTCAAGTCACCATGACCATTGAAGAATCGCGCATACCAATTGGTGAGCCGGTCCGTGGAGCCTGTGAAGTTCTTGGGCTGGATCCGCTCTATGTGGCCAATGAAGGGCGATTCGTGATGTTTCTTTCTGGCAGTGAAGTCAACCGCGCCTTGGCCATCCTTCATAAACATATCGAACAGTCTGTGTTATGAACGACCGAATGCGAAACACTCCCCAGAAAAAACCGGCTCACCCCGGATTGACTCTGCGGTCGCATCACTAAAAGATCGGGCTTCGTCTTTCTGATTTCTTCGACAATGGTGACTGAAGGGGCTCCTTCAATGGCCAAGGCTTTGGCTTGATGCCCCAACCGTTCCAACTCCAGACACAGAACCTGTGCAAACTTCTCTGCATAGCTGCGCATTTCTTTGCGAAATTCTGGAGGGACCATCGCCCCCACCGGCCACACTGGATCCACCATGGGAATCACATGGAGGACGGTGATCGAACAGGGCTCTCGAAAAGGAATTTTTTTGAAAAAACTCAGGATGGCATCGGCATCTTCCTGGGCATCAATGGGAACGAGCAGATTCTTGATACTTCTAACAGGTTGCTTGACAAGCAAGGTCGAGCAGGGAGCATGCGTCATCACGCGATGTGACACACTTCCAAATATTTGCTCTTGAATACGCCCCAACCCCCTGGCACCCATCACCACCAAGTCAACGTTATCATCCTGCGCCACTTTCAGAATTGATTCAGCTGGTGTGCCCATCTCCAGTTGTTTTGAAACCGCACCTGAGTGAAGAGGCAAGAGAGACTCGGCTTGATCCAACACGCGTTCTCCTTCTTCCTTCATTGCACGTTCCACGGTCATGGCCAAATCCTTCGCCACATTGACACCTATGGCCGGGTAGGGGATACCTGGCACACTTACCACATGCAGGACCTTCAAGCTTTCGGCCGGGGTTAAAGCTTCAAAGGCTCGTGCCGCATCCAACGATTGGTCCGATCCGTCAACTGCTAATAGGTATTTCATCGTTTGTCTCCCTTCATCATTCGCTATGGCCTGATTCCTTCTTCTTACCTGATTTCTTTAATCATATCGATTGCTCCGGCAGGACATTCTTCCACACATATTCCACATCCCTTACAATAATCAAGATTGATTTCATACCGTTTCCCCGGATCGAGTTTAATAATCGCGTTATCAGGACACACTCCATAACAGGTATCGCATTCAAAACAATTCCCGCAGGAGAGACAGCGCCTGGCTTCAAGTAAGGCCGTAGCCGCATCTAATCCACCAACCACTTCCTCAAAGCTTGCTCGTCTTCGGGCTACATCCAAATATGGCTGGTGGCTCTTGTCGGCATCGGTGTAGTACCAGGTATTCAGATGTTCAAAACTCGCCACAGACTCGGATGGTCGCTTGACGTAATGGAATCCACGTAGATACGCATCGATATGTTTCGCGGCTTTTTTTCCATGGCCGGTGGCCACAGTGACCGTGCGTTCGGCCGGAACCATATCGCCTCCGGCAAACACGCCCAGGCGTCCGGTCATCATCGTGTCGTCCACCTGTATCACGCCGTCCGGCGAAATTTCTAATCCTGGCACATCCTGTAAAAACCCGGTATCCACTTCCTGCCCCAGAGCCAGAATCACCGTGTCCGCTTCCAAGGTTTCCATTCGGCCTGTGGGTTGGGGGTACCCTTTATCATCCAATTTCATTTCCTCAACGGTTATCGCGTTCCCATCTACTTGCCGAATCATGCTCAGCCATCGTGTCAGCACCCCCTCTTCTAGCGCCTCTTCCACCTCAAAATCATGGGCAGGCATATGTTCGCGATCACGCCGATAGATAAGCAGGGTTTCCTCTGCACCCAACCGCTTCGCCGTTCGTGCAGCATCAATGGCGGTATCCCCTCCTCCATAGACCACTACCCGTCGACCAATCTTTGGAACCTCTTGTCCCTCCATCCCTTTCAACAACCCTAAGGCATCCACAATTCGACCAGCGTCCGGGCCCGGAATGTCGACCCGTTTACTCAAATGGGCTCCAATGGCCAGAAACACGGCATCGAATGTTCCCTCTTTGATGGCCATCTCCAAATTGTCGACTTTTCGATTCAACTTGATGGACACCCCCATGGCTTCAATTCTGCCAATTTCGGCATCTACGATGTTTCGAGGCAGGCGGTACTGCGGAATGCCGAACCGCATCATGCCTCCCAGCTTCGGGCCCGCCTCATAGATCGTGACGGAATGACCCATCCGCGACAAATGATAGGCCGCTGAAAGTCCGCTGGGGCCAGCCCCAATGATTAATACCTGTTTTCCTGTGGCCACCCCTGCTTCAATCTGCCAACCCTGTTCAATGGCATAATCGCCTATAAATCTTTCTACTGCATGAATGCTCACGGCCTCATCCAACTGGCAGCGATTGCAAACCGTTTCGCAGGGGTGATAGCACACGCGACCATGAATCGCGGGGAAGGGATTGTCTTCCATTATCTTGCGCCAGGCTTCTTCGTATTTCCCTTCTTCCGCTTCATACAACCATCCCTGAATGTTCTCTCCGGCCGGGCACCCTTGATTACAGGGTGGAAGATGGTCCACGTAGATCGGGCGCATCGTGCGCCAGTTGCCTGTATGATTGGCTAAGCTCGAGGCAGGATCTAAGGTGATGGCAAAGGGTTTGCGTTCCATATCACAACTCCATCGCAGGCTCAGTTGGCAGGAGGTCATACAGGTGAATATTTCGATCTGCCATAGCTTGAATGGCCGCCAGCGCCTGCTCATCCCGTGGGTTAAAGAGATGCTTAAACCGCCCTTGAAGTGCTAAGTATTGCTCGACAGAAACTCGTTTCCTGATACGTGTTCGGTCAGCCACAACTCCCCATTCCGCTTCAAACAAGGGAAACAAGCCACTTTCCACGGCCAGTCGCGCGACCTTAATCGTTTGCGCCGGATCGGATTTCCACCCTAATGGACAGGGTACGTGAATATGGATATAGCGGGCACCGCGTACGGACATCGCTTTTGTCACTTTGGTTTCCAGATCATGCAGATCTGCAACAGACGCCGTGGCCACAAACGGAATACCATGGGCCATGGCAATACGTGGAAGATTTTTGCCAACACCCATAGGATTTCCCGGTTCAGTCCCCACGGCTTGCGTCGTATTGGTCCAAGCTCGTGCTGGTGTAGACCCTGACCGCTGAATACCCGTATTCATGTATGCTTCATTGTCATAACAGACATACAACACATCATCATTGCGTTCGAACATCCCGGACAAACACCCGAACCCAATATCCACCGTGGCTCCATCCCCACCTTGTGCCACAACTCGAATATCGGTCTTCCCTTTGGCACGCAAGGCTGCGGCCACACCACTGGCCACTGCAGGGGCATTACCAAACAAAGAATGTAACCAGGGAATCTGCCATGCGCTTTCCGGATAGGGACTGGAAAAAACCTCCAAACATCCCGTGGCGTTAACCGCCACAAGCTGATTATGAGTGGCACGCATCACCGCATCTAAGGCATACCGCGCACCTAGTGCTTCGCCACAACCCTGGCAGGCACGATGTCCGGAATTCAGGGAATTGGTTCGATCCTTCCGGGCTTGTACCGTACGGTCCGCTTCACCCAATAGCCGGTTGCCCACCGTGAATGTCCCCGTTTGATAAAACTTTATGCGTTGATAGGACATAGCGTGTTAAACGGTTTTTCCGCCCGATAGACGACCCATCTCACGAAGAAGATTTTCCGGCGTCGGACCAGATCGTCTTTGTTCGGCTTGCCTCGTTAACTCTCGATTGATCGCTACCCAATTCAGATCCAGAAAATGCGGCTCTTCCAGCCCTTCCAAACATGCAGCCTTGACAGTGTCAATCACTGAGGCTTTAGAAATCGCACGCCCTCCAAGGCCGGCAATGACGGTATCCACAAGAGTAGGCAATCCCTGAAGGGCTACCTTTACCTCACTGGACACAATCCCCCCCTTCCCCACGGCCAAGTCTTTTTCAATCACAATAACCCGTTTGGCATTAAGGACGACATGGCGAAGCACCTGCGAGGGAAATGGCCGATAGGAACAGAGTTGTATGGATCCCACTGGCCAACCCTCCGTTCGCAAATCGTCTACGGCATCTTTAATCGTGCCATTCACCGATCCCAAGGCCAGCACAAGGGTTTCAGCCTCATCGGTGCGATACAGCTTCAACAAACCGCCAGAAGGTCGCTGAAAGATATTCTGAAATTCTTGACTCATTCGTGGAATCGCCTCCAAGGCTTGCAAATGTTTGTGATGCGCAAGATAGCGCACTTCTGCAAAGGCCTCAGGACCAACCATGGCTCCAATGGATACCGGATCTTGAGGGTCCAATACTTGAACAGGCTCAAAGGGTGGCAAGTAAGCATCGACCTGCTCTTGTACTGGTAGATCGACCACTTCAAATGCATGCGTGAGAATATACCCGTCCATGCACACCATGACCGGACAGCTCAATTCCTCGGCTAAGCGAAAGGCCTGAATGTGGAGATCCACGGCCTCTTGATTGTCTTCGGCAAACAGCTGAAGCCAACCGGCATCCCGCATGGCCATGCTGTCGGAGTGATCATTCCAGATATTGATGGGCGCGCCCACCGCACGGTTGGCAATCGTCATAACAATAGGCAAGCCCAATCCCGCCGCATTATACACGGCTTCAGCCATGAATAAGAGGCCTTGACTGGTAGTAGCCGTATACGTCCTCGCTCCCATGGCTGAGGCCCCGATGAGCACACTCAAGGCGCCAAATTCCGATTCGACGTTGAGGAATTGGCAATTTCCGATCTCTCCTGCCTTCACTTTCCGGGACAGGCTTTCCACAATATGCGTTTGCGGAGAAATCGGGTAACAGGCCATAACTTCGGGGCGACATAAGGCCACGGCATGAGCGACAGCTTGGGAGCCTTCAATTTGTTGTTTCACTGGTTCCTCATGGTGAAATCCTTAGCCCTAGACAAGACATAATCAAATGTTTCAGCTGCGACAACCGCGTTCAACTCACCCAATTTTCCTGGAAATTTTTCTTTAATCGCTTGCTCGACCGAAGCTTTGGTAATGCCTCCTGTCACAGCGGCAAAACCTGCAACCATGCCGACATTGGCCATTGGCCGGTCTAAATATTTCTCCGCTAAATCGGATGCCGGAAAACAATACATCTGGGCTTCAGGGTGTTGGAGCAACCAATCTTTAATCCCCAGTTCCTCAATCTTTCGTGTGGAGTTCATCAAGACGATTCCTTGATCAGAAAGCCCACTAAAGACATCCACTTGATGCAGCAACGTCGAATCTTGAATAAGCAATACATCGGGATGAGACACAGGCTCACGGCTACGAATCGGATGAATGTTGATTCGGCAAAATGCGGTGACCGGAGCCCCGGTTCGTTCAGATCCAAAACTGGGAAAGGCTTGGGCAATCTTTCCATCTCGAAACGCAGCAGATGCAAGCAACTCCGCAGCCGTCACAACCCCCTGCCCTCCTCGCCCATGAATTCGTATTTCAATCATTAACAAAAAATTTCCATCGTTTGGTGCCTACCTCACTCAAGGTTCTGTTTTAGAGATTTGGCAAGAGATATGCCTTTTTCTCCAAGGACCGGTAATATTCAAGGAATATTGAAGAAACGTCGCTTATTATACGTCTTCAAGGGAGGAAAATGTCGGATGGTGGGGAAAAGCGCGACAGTCGCCTTTATCAGAGGTGTCGCCTAATGCCTCAACACATTCCTGAGGCACTCTTTTCTTCCTGCTCTTAAGTACTCGGGATCTAAAATTCATAGGGCTACGGCTTTTAGAGGGAAGGAGGGACTAGCAATGGGGTTCGAGGATTCCTTAAAATTAGAAATTGCGTCGAGTAGAATTTTCTATCTGATTTACCAAAGGATTGATCCATGAGATTCGCGTTCGGGTTTTTCACCATTGCACTGACCATTAGCCTTTCTTCGCCAGTTTTGGCCTATACGGAAACGACCGTTTCGAACGGAGGCACCATTGCCGGCAAAATCATGCTAGCCGGCGAAGAACCGCCCCCCCTGGCTTTTTCGCTCATCACCAACAATAATACAGAATTTTGCGGACGTATTTCGACCGGCACCGGCTGGCGCTTAATAGATGAATTTCATGTCGCCCCTGATGGTGGATTACAAAACGCGGTGGTTTTTTTAGAGGGAGTCCATCAAGGAAAACCCTTTCCTGAAACACCACCAGCCCAAGTAATAGTTGAAGACTGCGTATTTTCTCCTTGGCTTTTAGTGGTTCGTGATCCCCAACCCATTCATATCAAAAATATGGACCCGATCATTCATGATGTCCAGATCTATGAAACCGCACCCTTTGGAGCCAAAGTGATGCTCCACCGTCCACTCCGACTCAACCCTTTTCATCCCAAAGATCTCCTCAAAGATCATCAACACAAACCAGGCGAAACCATGATCGACACCATACACTTTACCCAAGGTCGCCGAACATTTTTCTTGGAATGCGGCTTTCATCCATTCATGCAAGCATGGGGACTCGCGGTCAACAATCCGTATTACGCTATCACAGATGAAAACGGAAACTTCACGCTCCCCGACATTCCTGAAGGGGTGTATAAATTGGTTACGTGGCACCCGGGTATGGCAGGATTTTTGGATATGAAAGTGGTCGTCATTGGCAACGAAACCATGAAAATTCGAATGGAATTTCCCGAACCGCGAGACCGACGGATGGCCCACAATACCATGTCGCCTACCTATCGGTTTGGCACTCGTGCGTTAGAGCGAGAGGGAGCCGTCATTGACATCCAAGTGACCCACGAAAACCAGGACAGCACGGCAAACACTAAAGACCGCTAGGAGCCTGTCGGACTTAGGGAATCGAGAGCGAAAAATGGGCTAAGCGAGGGCAGATTTTGAGGATTTCGCCGGCCCGTGGGACCATGGTCCAAGAAATTGTCGAAATATGGACCGCGTAGACACTTTTGTAGCCGATTCTTCCTAAGTCCGACAGGCTCCTAGATCGGGTGTTTTATTGAAGGATGGGTTCTTCGTGCTTATGTGTGAGGAGCGCCTGTAATTCATCGCCGGTCATGACTTCTGCTGTAAGTAATTGCTGCGCGGCGGCCAACAACACCGGATGCAGCTTCGCAAGTAACGTTCGAACACGCTGACCTTGTTCATCAATTAACCGTCGCACTTCCGAATCAATTTCTTGTGCGGTTTTCTCTGAATATGTTGGAGCCGAGTACGTTTCAGCTGAGGGCATAAAGGTAGGCTTAACCGATTGATCCAAGGCTACCGTACCTAATGTCTCACTCATGCCATAATCTTTGACCATGCGCTTGGCAATGCTAGTGGCTTTTTGCAAGTCATCAGCTGCTCCGGTCGATGCTTCTCCAAAAACCAATTCCTCAGCAGCTCGTCCGCCCAAAAGCACTGCAATACGATTTTCTAATTCTGTTCGAGTCAATAAATAGCGATCTTCAGTTGGCAATTGAAGGGTATACCCCAACGCCGCAATGCCCCGAGGAATGATGGAAATCTTATGAACCGGATCGGAACCGGGTAACGATATCGCAATCAATGCATGGCCGACTTCATGATGAGCCACCCGCCGACGTTCCTCTGGGTTCAAGACGCGATTTTTCTTCTCTAGCCCCGCAATGACTCGTTCAACAGCTTCTTGGAAATCCTCCTGTTGCACGGTCTCGCGTCCACGACGAATAGCCAGCAACGCGGCTTCATTGACGACATTCGCCAAATCCGCTCCAACCATACCTGCCGTCATCGCCGCAATGCTTTCTAATTCCACCCCGGGCGCCAACTTGATGGATTTCGCATGTATGGCCAAAATCCCCACTCGCCCTACCCGATCAGGGCGGTCAACCAAAATCTGCCGATCAAACCGTCCGGCACGGAGCAAGGCTGGATCTAAAATTTCCGGCCGATTCGTCGCCGCTAAAATAATCACGCCAACGCGAGGATCGAACCCATCCATTTCGACCAGCAGTTGACCCAGAGTTTGCTCACGTTCCTCATGCGCCATCGGGCCTGATCCCCTGGCCCTCCCTATCGCATCGAGCTCATCGATAAAAATAATACAGGGCGCCTTCGCTTGCGCTTGTTCAAACAAATCGCGGACACGAGCAGCCCCAACTCCTACAAACATTTCCACGAACTCGGACCCGCTAATGGAGAAAAACGGCACTCCGGCTTCTCCGGCAATGGCCTTCGCCAGCAATGTTTTTCCCGTACCGGGAGGCCCGACCAGCAGGACACCTTTAGGAATCTTTCCACCAATTCGTGTATATTTTTCGGGTGTGCGTAAAAATTCCACGACCTCTAACAATTCCTCTGTGGCTTCATCAACCCCGGCCAGATCTTTCATGCGCGTGGGAATATCCTGTTCCATAAACACCTTGGCTTTGGATTTACCAATACGCATAAATCCGCCGCCAGCACTTTGTCCGAGTTTTCGCAGGAGCCAAAACCAAATCCCGGCAAAAACCAGGATCGGCACTACCCAGGAGGCCACGTCTTTCCACAGGGTACTGATAACCACACCCGTAAATTCCACTTGTTTTTCTTCAAGCAGCCGAACCAAATCCGGATCGTCTACACGCACCGCTTGAAACAACAGTGTATTCTCCCCGGCACGATCCTTTTTTAACTTGCCATGAATGACCTTCTCCGTAATGGAGACTTCAGCGACCTTATCGTCTTGTACCCATGCCTTAAATTGACTATAGGGCACTTCATCCATATGTTGAGACGCCACATAGACTTCCTGAAGAATAATTAATGCCCAAAATGCGATAATGAAATACCACAGAGAAACTCGATGTTTTTTCTCCATATATGCTTCCCCCTATTACCTAACTAAGGGCCATGAACCCATCGATTTTTATGTTACTGTACCCAAGAATACGGATTTCGTCTATGAGTATTCATTTCAAAACCCTCAAAAAATCGCCTTCACCAACAATCACTCGCTACATCAGCTCATGGATCTTGAGGCAACAGTTGAAAAGACCAGCCAAGTTTTGCCAGGCTAGAGTATTTTCTGAATAGTGAGTCACGGTACAAATTCCTTAACACACATGAATATGCTGCAAGATCCTCAATACCTTTGGTGGCTTCTAACCAGTACCCTCATAGGTGGCGGACTCGCCTGGGCACTGAGTTCCCTCTTCCATCGTAGCCGCAGGTTGGAAGCTCTCCAGACCGTCGAATCCCAACTCACAGCCAGTAAAGTCCAAGTGGAAGATCTTCGGAACCGGCTTATGGCTCTGCAGCAAGAGGAAAAGGATCTTCGCAAAGAATTTCGTCTCATGGAAGTGGCGAAAGTTGCGGCAGAAACAAAATTATCGGATACCCAGGAACACTTCGAATCTCAACGAGCCATGTTGGATGAGGCCAAACTCACCCTCTCAGACACGTTTCGCTCCTTGGCCTCCGAGGCCTTAGCGGGAAATAATCAGGGATTTCTGGCATTAGCCGAAGAAAAATTCAAAGCTCTTAAAGACGAAACGGCTATCGAACTGAATCATCGCCACACCTCTTTGGAAGCCTTAATGAAACCACTCACAGAATCCCTGCGTACCTATCAACAAGAAACCAAAGACTTAGAAGACAAGCGGCTTCGTGAATTTAGTTCTGTGAGCGAACAATTGAAACATTTGGCCACAGCCCAGTCGACACTCCAAACCGAAACTTCCAAGCTCGTGAATGCCTTACGATCTCCTCACGTACGAGGCCGATGGGGTGAAATTGCCTTGCGAAAGACGGCAGAATTAGCTGGCATGTCGGCGTATTGCGACTTTCATGAACAGGAAAGTGTTTCAACAGAAACGGGACGATTGCGTCCTGATATGGTGGTCAAACTCCCCGCGGGGCGGGAGGTGGTCGTTGATTCAAAAGTGCCACTCAGCGCATTTTTAGACAGCTTGGAAGCGACCACTGATGAATCCCGTGACATGGCATTGAAACGCCATGCAGGCCACGTCAAATCCCATATTCGCCAACTCGCCTCAAAAGAATATTGGGATCAATTTCCTGCGGCACCAGAGTTTGTCGTCTTGTTCATTCCCAACGATTCTTTTTTGGCAGCTGCGGCTGAACAAGATCCGTCACTGATCGAGTCCGCGTTAACGCAGAAAGTCGTCATTGCGACACCCACCACCTTTATCGCGTTGTTACGAGCAATTGCCTATGGTTGGCGGCAAGAACAGGTTGCGGAAGGGGCACAACGCATTAGCCTGTTGGGGCAAGAATTGGCTGAGCGAATAGGCACCTTGACCGAGCATTTCTCTAAAGTGGGGCATGCCTTAGGCCGTGCGGTCGAGTCGTACAATGCGACGGTGGCGTCATTGGAAAACCGTATTTTGCCTTCCGCTCGAAAATTTAAACAACTCGGCGTGAATCCACGAAAAGACATACCCGATCTGCAACCAGTTGAACAAAGTCCACGGCCATCCTCTGGACTTCCACCCAGTCTTGACGATCTTCCGCCCAATTTCTGAATCAACCCTTTCATCGAGCAGGGCCGGTTTTTCTCATAAAGAGTTTTTCTGGTTGTTCAACCTAAAAACAACAGTTGGAGCACGAAAGCCTGCTTTATTCTGAGAAAGAATGGGATCTTGACCATTTTAATAAATGCGCTATTCTTAACCAAGTTTCGATATATTCATGACACATTCCTTTAAACCACTTCGAACCCGCGTCAGAAAAGGAGGGGATACCTTATGAGCACCACACCCAGAACCTCGACGGCATGTCCACCACCTCAATTAGATTTATACCGGACCAACTGGAGAAGTGTGGGTAGCTTTTTCTTGACATGCTCTATTTTAATCAGCTTTTCATCCAGCGCCTTGATAAACATTTTCTGGGTGACAACTGTAGAGGCTTCCACACATCAAGTGAAGCTATTAGAAATTCCCCTCCCTACAGGCAGCATCCCAAATACCTTGACATTTCCCATGTATGAACAGGAGTCAATACAATATTTTAGCGCCGGCCTAGGCAAGGAAGAGCGGAGCCTCATCTACCCACCCTTTCCACTCAAATTGATCTTTGTTAAGGGAGAACGGGCGTTTTTAGCTAGTGTGTCCGTCCATATTACGAAAGAAGATGGGACACAACTCCTCAAGATTCCTGGAGAAGAAGTCGAGGGGCCATGGCTGTTTATTAATCTCCCGGCGGGGACTTATGTGATTAGTGGAACCGATTCAGCTGGCACCACAATTAAGAAAACGATCACAGTCCAAACCACCAAATCAACAGTCGTTCATTTCCGTTGGCCCTAGAAAATCGTCATAATCCTAAGCAAAGACCTTCACACCAAGACTAGTTCAAAGACAGTGGCGATTTGTAAAAACCAAGTTTTTTGATAAATCCTTAAAATATACTTATAATAACCTAGTTATAAATACTTTTAATTTGATAAATTTTATGTTGCGTTTTTGATGTTTCCTACTGATTTCATTCAATTATTTTATGTTTTTGCCAAGAACTTTCTATAATTATGAGGATTTTTTAATATTTTGTTAATCTTGACTTAAGAACAAAAAGCTATATCTAAAGGTATCAGTCACACTATTTTTTTGGAATTTGAACTTATAGGAGAAAATCATGGGCCACTATGCCATACAAAAAAAATCATCGGGTGGACGTGGAGCAACAAAACGGTCACTCATATCTGAGACAATCCCCACAATAAAAGACGCGACACCTGTAAAGCTGGAACAACAAAAAGACTCCGACGCCTGTACCCGATGCGGAGGTTTATTAGTTTCCCACTGGTGTATGAATGTCAATTACGATGCAGGTGGGATGGAAATCCTTACCAAACGATGCCTGCAGTGTGGTGAGGTGATTGACCCCGTTATTTTAGAAAATCGGCTGCACCCTGAACGTGAGGCCATGAAGAAAAAAACACGGCCCTTGTTATCCAGACCCCTGGCCTCATCCAAAAGGAAAAGCGCAGGCTTAAGTTGTAGTCCAGTCGCCTAACTACCGAGGTTACCTCAGTTGTTAGACGGTTTTTTTGGACAACCCACAAGGATGAGCCGGAATTTTCACCCTGAGGATACACAGACTGTTAATTTCACTAGTCTATCCTCCCCAGGATAATCTCAGGCCGTAATTTCCCCTCCTTCTTGTGGGCCCCTTCGTTCGGTGAGTATCACCAGGGGTCAACCCCTCGTTCAGTTTAAACTTTCTCCTTCTTGCATATTCTCTCACTCCCTCTCCTGATTTTCTTTCGTACTCAATCACATGAATCAACCAATAATCGGATATCACCAGGACGACCAAGAGGATTGGGTTGCTGATCTGAATTGCGGGCATGGCCAACATGTCAGACATAACCCTCCCCTCAGCTCTCGCCCGTGGGTTCAATCTTCAGAAGGCCGACAGAAATTTATGGGAACCATGCTGAATTGTAAAAAATGCGACGAGCAATGAGAGTCCCAACATTTTTCATCATCCCTGAAAACCATAAAGTTATTGCCTGCTTGAACAGTTTTTTGCTAAATGGTAACGGTCCTGAGAACCTTTAACTCATCCTCATCATTGGCCATATGAAACAGAACCGCTAGGATAGCAAGCATCCATCTGTTATGCCTTTGTTAATCCTAAAAACAGCAGTTGGATCACGAAAGTCTGCACAACCCCTTGTAAATGTGAAAATTGACTCATCACCCAAAAGGTTACCACACAATTAGTACATTCCCTATGCACATCAATTGCTTGCACAGCTTTTTCGCGCTCAACTGCCGCTTTTAGGTTAAAGCTAGAAGTATTCCATCTATCTCGTAGCTCTTGAGAGATTGCTTAACCGTCGTTTGAATAAAAGGAAATTCACCATGAAAATGATCAACCTTGGTCCATGCTTGGTTTCAACATCTTCGTGCTCCTGCTCCTGATGTCTTCAGTGGCGGTCGCCCAAAACGTGGTACACCCCACCAATCCCTACTCATTTTCGTTACGTTGACAATACCCTGAGCAAGCTGAAATTGCTCAGCCACCAAGCTCCGGAGCGGGCTTTAACGTGTAGCGCCCACACCTATCAGCAAGGTCCGATGGGTAATTGGAGTTTGGACCTCGAACCCATTGCCCTACTCCCGACGTTTTGTAAAGAGCGAGGCTGGCTTGATCGCACTATCCCCAAACCGTGTGCGGATTTTGTCCAGTGCATCAGTCAATTGACATTGGCGTTTTGGGGTCTCCCCAAACAACGAGAGCTGCCGCCTTTCAGCCGAAGTGGAGAGATGGGATGCCGACAATCCTAACAGACGAACCTTCTGCCCAGAAAACGGAATACGATCCAATAATGTCAAAGCTGTGTGATACAACACCGGCGCTTGATCCGTGGGCACTGAAAGAGCCAAGGATCGGTTTAGGGTCCGAAATGCTTCGTCCCGAAATTTGAGGGTTAGCGTCCCGGCCAGAGTTTCGGCGGTACGCAGCCGACGCCCGACACGTTCAGCTAATTCCAGTAGGGTCTGACGGATCACATTGGGATCTGCCGTATCCTTCTTAAAGGTTGTTTCAGAACCAATAGATTGAGCCGGCTCATCAGGAATGACAGGCCTGGGATCTATTCCATTGGCCAACTCCCAGAAATGGACGCCAGGTTGGCCGAGCACGGCCTCTAGCTCAGCCTGACCCTGCCGGGCAACGTCTCCAATGGTGCAATAGCCAAAACGGTACAGTTGCCGGGCTGTTTTAGGCCCAGCCCCCCAAAGCCGTTCGACGGGAAGGTCTTGAAGAAACTCCACCTCCTTGCCTGGCTCCACCGTGACAAAGCCCTTGGGTTTTCGAAGATCCGAGGCCACCTTGGCCACGTATTTCGTTGCCGCCACTCCTACCGAAGCATTGAGCTGTTCTTCCCGGGCAATTTCCGCTTGAATTCGTAGCCCAATCTCCTCCGCTGGTCCGAATAAACGAAGGCTTCCCGTGACATCCAGGAACGCTTCATCAAGGCTCAGTGACTCCACCAAATTGGTGTATCGATGAAAAATGGCAAAAATGCGTACAGAAATCTCCTGGTACCGGGCCATCCGAACTGGGAGGAAAACGCCTTGGGGGCATCGCCGGTACGCTTGGTTGATAGGCATGGCAGAATGAATGCCGAAAACCCTAGCTTCATAGGAGGCCGCGCAGACCACACCTCGCCCCTTGCCTCTCTGAGGGTCCGCGCCAACGATGACCGGTTTATTTCGGTAGGAAGGTTGATCTCGTTGCTCCACGGACGCGTAAAAGGCATCCATATCGATATGGATGATTGTGCTCATGGGGAGAACCCACTCCAAATTTCTTGGTCGGTTCCGGTTTCCTAGGTTTCACACCAGCCAGAAGGGACATTCCCTGACGTACGAGAAAATGTCATTCACTATTGACGCTTCACGCCTCAAGATGAAGGGATGTATAACAAACCCCGCAGATGGCATAGCCATCGGTACGCCGATAATAATAATTGCTCAGCGGCTTACCACAATCGGGGTTGTGGCAACGTGAGGATGGGAAGCGGGCCGTTCAGCCCGAATCCTGGCCAATACAACCTGAAGGCGGGTAAAGAGTCTACGAGTGCGGTGGAACGAGCCGAATTCGCGTTTATGCTCCTCGGCCAGACGTTCAACTTGCTTAAAGAAATTCGAACCTCCGACAGAATCATGATGGGGCACAGTATTTGGTGTCCTTCCTGCCTTCTTCATAGTCATTCCCAAGGAAATAGGCCTTACGCCCAACGATCCCGAGATGACCCTTTTCCCAGATGGCGTTCATCCTACCTGGATTTAACCTTGATTTCGAGCTTCCCAGGCCACTTATTCCTAAGCCAGGGTATTTAACCTAACCGGCCTGTTTTGAAATACCAGCTCGTTGCCGTATGATCAAACAACTCATCCAGTCTTGCGGTATCTAAAAAACTCACGTATTTCAATGTGGATGCATTAAGGGAAGAGACACCGCAAAACCGGCTGCGTTTGTGAATGATGCAACAACGCCGGGTGACTTTCTTTTCAAGTCGGATTATGATTCGATTAGCGGCCTGTTGAATATTATCACTCCCATAGCCCATAAATACCCAAAGAGCAATCAACTGCAACAGCCAAGGGAATGTTCAAAAAAGTCCGTCCAGCAAGGCCGCAGCCTTTTTGACGCGCGGAGCGTACTCTCAGTACGTGAGCACGGCAAAAAGGCGAGAACGCCGCTGGCGGCTTTTTTCGACATTCCCATTAGCCATTTTCTGAAGACAAGGAGCATTGCTATGGCACGTTATCCTCTCTGCCCTGCGACGGAAATCCCTATAGGCCAAATGAAACGCTTCAAGGTCAATGGAGCAAAGGTACTGGTCTATCATCTTACAGATGGCTTTTACGCCACTCAAAGCAGTTGTACCCATACGTTTGGACCGTTACAGAGAGGCAAAATCATCGATGGCTGCAAGATCCAGTGTCCGCTTCATCGCGCGTGTTTTGACGTTCGCACGGGGGAGGTTGTCCAGTGGGCGAATTTCCCGCCAGGGATACAGGTATTGAATATCCTTCGGAAAGAAAAGGCACTCAAGACCTATCCCGTTACGGTCGACAACGAGCAAGTGTTCGTGGACGTGTAGTCGTGGCGTTCCGTGAAAATTCATATCTGAAAATCTAAAACCATATGACGACGAACGCTTAACACCGTCACATTGAAACCCGGCGTCAGCTTCGATCAGGTGGAGCTCGCCGTTGGAGAAATGTGCATGGTGGTCAAGGAAACATACGGCGAAGAAAAAGGAGGATTCATCGCTGGGCAAGTCTTCAAATTCTCCGGCTTCGTCTCCAACGAAGGGTCACTCCGTGACTCCCATCCTGCCGTTGATCATTATGCGATCGTGACGTATTGAAAGTCGTTTGAGGATCAGGAAAAATCCCATGCTGACGAAGTCTTCAACCTAAAAGTGGCAGTTGAGCGCGAAAAAGCTGTGCAAGCAATTGATGGGCATAGGGAATGGAAGAATTGCGTGGTCACCTTTGGGTGATGAGTTAATTTTTACATTTCCTAGGTGCCTCAAGGGGTTGTGCAGACTTTCGTGATCCAACTGCGGTTTTTAGGTTCAACAAGACGTTTGCCGCTTAATCACCATGTGCTCTGATACAAAGGAACTCGGCTACGACATGCTGTGGCAGGGCGAAGCGCAGACTCCATAACCCCAGCCACCATTGAATGAGCTTCTACACTCCCTTTTATGTCGGTCCAGAATGATTCCCGCCATGCATTAGAAGCCGCGGCCCCCGTCTTTCTGCCAGAAGCGTTTCTGGGACGGGAGGGATTGGTTCGGAATATGTTGTGGCGACTGAAGCGGAGGGAATCGTTGAGTCTTTGCGGAGGACCAAAATTAGGGAAAACCTCTTTGCTTCTTCACCTTGCCTGGCATCTTCATCATGATTCCTCGTCTTCGCACTCGAGTGGGCCGGTTGGGGAGTACTTTGATCTGGCCGTCGAGGCTGATTGTACAAGGCTCATGTCTCGTCCTCCAACGGCGGACGCCATTGTGCTGCTGGATAATTGTGACAGCTTGGTCGATGGGAGGTTTCTGTCTCTTTCAGACATCAATACGTCATCAGGAAGGGCGATCGTGTTCGCCGGAGCAAGAACGTGGAAAGATAGTGCGGAATGGGGAGGAGTCGCGCAACCAGTCAAACCCATTCCCTTGGCAGTCTTTCTGGAAAAAGAAGCGAAGCAGCTTGTTTGTCAAGGCCTTTCTCGGGAACAACAAGCCTGTGCCCTTACCTATGGAGGGACTCATCCCTATATGCTGAAACTCATACAATCTGAATTTCTATGTCGGACAACCGATTGTCAGCCGGATCATATTGTCCAAACAGTCAACACGTCCCTAGGCGGGTTTTTCCAACGCTGCGTGGACCAACTGCGAGACGCCATGGAACATCAAGTGCTGACCTATTTGATTGATATCGGGAAGCCAGTGAATCCCAAGGACGTGGCACAGGCCGTTGGCCTTTCCAATATCAAGCCGATCGCGAATACCTTGTGTTATCTGGGATTGATCAGTCGGTGGATTCGAGCTGAAGAAGCCACGCTTTCCGCGAACAGCCAGCTGTTTAATGAGTGGTATGTGGAAACAATGACTTCCTAAAGGACGGGAATAGTCCGTGAGTTTCATCACCACGCAGATACGGAAGCGAATCAAGCAGAACCAAGAATTCTCTCATTCTATTCAGCGTGTGAAGCGTTAGATCAT